>ERZ1504179.810-NODE-810-length-6968-cov-5.393606_pt1 | contig 6968 bp, 3 predicted proteins | sample MGYA00574904_ERZ1504179 | MGnify/ENA primary metagenome ERZ1504179 (study PRJEB39906, sample SAMEA3182112) | gut metagenome | biome: human; feature: gut; material: Stool; isolation source: human stools | place: Canada | collected 2013-05-06 ... | reverse complement strand
CGTGGGCTCGGAGATGTGTATAAGAGACAGGTCATACACATCCACACGCTCCTCCATACGTCCACTCCCTTCCTACATGTTGGGCATATGGTACCATATCTTCACCCAATTGGCAACCTGTTCCCAGTTGGAGGCTGGGAGCACAATACCTCCCAATTGAGCGCATTGAACTGACAAACTACGTCGGACAAGTTCCGCCCATCCTTACCCTTCGCCGTAGGGGCGGACCTATGTATCCGTCTGGCAGAAACAACTTGCGTGTTCTCTCCCACATTCGGCGAATTCGTAGTGCCTACCACTGGCGGACACATGGGTCCGCCCCTACGGTGAGATACCAGCGTGGTGCATAAGCAGACTCTTCGGCGTTTCCGTGGGATACACCATTTGTCATCCAAATAGAGGGCATTAAACTGACAAAATGCGTCGGATAAGTTCCGCCCATCCTTACCCTTCGCCGTAGGGGCGGACCTATGTGTCCGCCTGGCAGAAACATTTTGCGTGTTTTCTCCCACGTTCGGCGAATTCGTAGTGCCTACTACGGGCGGACACATAGGTCCGCCCATACGGCTACGCATTACAGTGCTAAAAATACAAACGGGATATACAAACAGGTAAGCAGGAGGCCGCCCGGGCTGGGAATGGGCGGCCTCCTGCTTTCAGAAAGGAAAGGACAGCAAGATTACAAGCAAAACAAATCGGTTCCGCGTTGCAACAGCGGTGATCCAAAGGGAGCAGAGCGGAGAACCCTCTCTGCTGATTCCGGAAGAAACAGGGCTTACAGCTGCTCCAGGTACCGGACCAGGATGGTGGCTGCTTGCGCCCGGGTGGTGGTGCCGCGGGGGCTGAGGGTGGTCTCAGAGAGGCCCTGAATCAAGCCCTCTGCCACGGCCCAGGCCATGGGGATCTGGGCATAGGCGCTGACGCCGCCGGCATCTGCAAAGGACGTCAGGTCTGCCTGGGCCGTCACATCCTGCTCCTTCCAGCTGGCGTAACGGTACACAATGGCGGCAAACTGCTCCCGGGTGATCGAATCAGCAGGCCGGAAGAGGGTGTCGGTCACACCATGGACCAGGCCGTTTTCCTTGGCCCAGGCCACGGCCTGAGTGTAGTACTGATTGGGAGCCACATCCTGGAAGCCGCTGCTGCCGGTGACCTCGGGGCTGCCCTCCATACGGTACAGCACCGTGACCAGCTGGCCTCTGCTCAGGGGCGTCTGGGGGCAGAAGGTGCTGTCGGTCATGCCGCGGAACAGACCCAGGCCGGTTGCCATCAGGATGTCGTCCTTGGCCCAATGGTTGGAGATGTCGGTGAAGGTCCCCTCCAGGCTGGGATCCACCACCCGGAAGGTGAGGACTTTTTCATTGCTGCCGAAGCTGCCCCGGACCTTCAGGAAGCCGCAGGCGTTGGCCTGCACCGTGCAGGAGCTGCCGTCGGACTGGGTCACCTCACCCACTTCCGGCGTCAGGGACTTCCAGTTCAGGTTCAACTCATAATCATTCTCAGCTACGTTTTCAATGGTGAGGGTGTCACCCACGGCCAGGGTCGTGGCGCTGGCCTGCAGATCCATGTCCTCGTTCACCATATGACTGCCGCCCTGGATATCGACAACCGATACGTTGCCGGCATAATCGCAGGCCAGGAAAATGGATCGATTGTCCTCCGTACAGTGGCCAGCCATAGCGCCTGTGCCTGTGATGCTCCCTGGAACCGGGGTAGTAGTCACCACAGAGAAGGCAGATCCGCCCCATTTACCGGTCTCAGGATCCTTCTGAATTTGACAGACGATGGTATAATCAATGAACCATGTTTCCTGCGGCTGGAAGAGATACAAATACTCCGTGTAGGTCGGGCTGAGTTCATTGGCGATTGCCCTGATACTGGACGGATCATCCATGGGGGCATCCGTATCAATGTAGAAGTAGAATTCCACTGCATCATTGGCATTGGGCGTATCCGTCTCCAGCTCTGTGGTTGCCTCCACCCGAACCTTCACTTCTGTATTATTTTCCAGCAAGCATCTGCTGGTGTCATAGTAATAGAGATCATATTTCTCATCGTATGCGACTGGGTACAGCCAATCCATCTCCAGTCCAGAGGCAGTAAACGGACTTCCTAAAAATACATTTTTGTTGAACGTCTTGCAGATGCCCTCCATCTCCTGCTTCCAAAGAACCCTGCCAGTGGAGGCATCGGTCACCGTGTATGTAACCGTTTTCGCATTGCGGTTCAAGCCGAAAACAAAACTCACCCGGTCCAAATCCTCATCCCCATTGGGAGACAGGCCTGCGCATTCAGGGTTAAATGTCAAGTACTGCGGGGGCAGACCGCCCAACTCGATTTTGGTTGCTTCTGGCACCATGTAATGGTTTCTGGAGGATCCCAAATAGACGCTCTTGGATTCCGGCGGCAATTCGTAGCTGCCCATGCTCTCCCAGAAGGGCGCATAGCGGACGCTCGTCATGACGTTATGGACTTGATCCGCCGTGTTGTAAGCATAGGGGCCGCCCATGAGGGATTCATAGGTCTCGGTGTCAAACAACGGCGCTTCGCCGAAATCCCCATAGAAAGCCAGGAAGGGAGCGGAAAGGCTGACGCTGTCTTCGCTCATCAGCTGCACAAACCCTTCCACATAGGCGCCATAGGGGAACCGCTCGTCCATGTAAGCTCTGTCCGCATCCGATAATGTGACCGTAACCGAGACCTGGGCGGTGGCGTGGGCAGGGACGGTAATCTTCCCGTCTGCAGTACTGGAGGTGACAGCAGCGCTCAGTTTCCTGGCATAGTCATAGACCAGATAGGTGACCTTGCCGCCCCGAATCTGACCGCCTTCTGCCTTTTGTCCCAGAACCGTAGTGTCCAGGGTGTATGTTTTCTCCCCATCGGAGAAATTCACCACTTCAAAGTCCATGGTATAGACGCCAGTGCGCTCCGGGTCGTCGCCCAGCTCGAATTTGGACTTGTTGGTGCCCTCCACCTGAATGTATGCCTGAGAGGCCACGGCTGCGGCGGGGTTGGCCAGGCCCGCGCCCTGGCGGCGGACGAAGTACAGAGTATCGTGCGCTTCATCTACAATGGGAGTCGCCGTACTCATGAGCAGGCGGTTGACCATATCGGCCAGCGCTTCCTCTGCCACACCCTGTTCCTTCAGATACTGCCGCACTAGGGCCGCCGACGCCGCTACGGCAGGAGAGGCCATAGAGGTACCGGACATGCACGCAAAATAGTCTTCGTAATATGCAGAGAACACATTGCCGCCAATGCCGGTAATTTCCGGCTTCAAGGTCAACCCATCGGTGGGGCCCCAGGCAGAGGAGTCCGCCATCTGCCCTGCCTTTTGGTTCACACACCAGAAGGCGTCCACGCGGATTTCCCCATCGTAGGGCGGGAAGTTGCAGAACGTTTCAAAGTCTTGATAAGAGATGGAAACAACCGGGAGGGAGAAATCGGTCTGCTCAAACTGCACGGGTACGCCTTTGGACTGGCCGCTCTCTGGGCCTTGACACAGCACCAGCGCTGCCGCCTGCGCCTGGACCGCCTGGGCAACCAGCACGTCTACGCAGTTCTCGTTTAGTTTCAAAAACACCAGTTTTCCCTCTGCATCCTGCAAGCTGTCTGTGTAGGGCATCATCGTTCCACCCAGGACAGCCTCGAGGTCCTTGCCCTCTGGGACATCTGGATGCTCCCAATAGTAGAACTCTGTGCGGAATGCATTCAAAGGTAGCTGATAGGAAAGCACTTTGTTGCCGGAAACAACGGTCTGATTTTCCGCGCTGGCTACAGTCAAAACCGGATCATAGGTGCCGGGAGAGCCCACCGTACCGGTGGCAACGGTGGAGGATTTCACCATGTTGTTTCCCCAGAGGCTCTTGTCGCCGCTGAACGACGCATTGCCGGCGGCGATCACGACGTTGATGCCAGCATCGCAGGCTGCCTCGTAATATTCCGTAATTCCCTCATCATAGTATGCACCGGCATCGGAGCCAAGGGACAGGTTGGCGCAGTCCACGCCCAATAGAATGGCATCTTCCAGGGCCCGGGCAATGGAGCTGAATCGCGCTCCTCCGCCGGCGTCGAATACCTTCATAACCACCAGCTGGGCCTCCGGGGCGATGCCCATGGTCTCCATCTGGAACTGCTCCTTCGCCCTCTCCGGCACATTACCGGCAACGATGCCCGCCACATGGGACCCATGGGCGTCGCGATGGCACTCACCATAGTCCGCCGCGCCGTCTGCATAGTTAAAGGCAAAGGGAATCTTGCTGCTGTAATAAACCTGATCTGCGGTCAAGCCCTCCACCAGTTCTTTGGCGTGGAAGTTGTAACCAGCCAGAAGACCCTGGATTTTCTCTTTGGTATACGCCACCCGGCTCTGGTCCTGGGGCTGCTGCTCAAAGGCGGGGTTGATCAGGCTGATGCCCGTGTCGATGACGGCGACGCTCATGCCCTCGCCTTTGTACCCCAGATCCCACGCGCTGTTCGCGCCCATGGCGGGACCGGCGGATTTCATGTAGGGCTTCAGCGTTTCAGCGCTTTGGACCAGAGTGGCCTCTTCCTCTGGCACGGAGTAGGTGGGCATCAGAATGGCCCGCTTAATCCCCGGCATCTGCCGGATGGTGGCCAGGTCCTTATACTGCACGGTGGCCGACACCGCATTGGTCAGAAGGGTCAGCTGGGTCTCAGCCTGGACCTCGTAGCCCAGGGTCCGGCTGATCCGGGCCATGGCGGAAGTCTGGGCACGTTCGATGGATTGCCGGGCGCTTTGCTCCGCCTGCCCCAGGGATTGGCCCAGGAACACGGACATGCCGGCCCGCTTCGCCACCGGCGCGTCGTCGAAAATAATCAGCACTTCGACCTGCTCGTCTCTGGGATGGGCCTCGTAGAAGACGCTGACCGTTTCCTCCTGGGGCACGGTGGTCCCGTTCAGGATGGCCTCTATCTCTCGGGCGTACTGGGCGGCTTCTTTGGGGTTGATCTCCATTTGCCGCAGCACAGAGCCGTCGTCTGCAACCACCGTCTTGGGCTCGCCATGTTGCAGACAAGCCAAAGCTTCCGCCTCTTCCGCGGTCAAGACTCTGGGAGTGACCAGAATGTCACTCACCGCCGTCTGGGTATAGGTCTCACCATTTTTACCAGTATACACGTATGTATAACCGGCTGGGACAAGGGTTGTCTCTTCCGAGGTGGCGTAGATCGTCTTCGCCGGATCGCTGGCCATTCCAGCCAGGTCTCCTGAGGCGGCGAGCTCCGCCGGTTTGCCAGCCGCCGCAGCCGGGCAGAAGACGCCCAGCAGCAGCGCCGCGCAAAGCAGGACCGTGAGATACTTTCGCATGGCATGTTTCATAGTGTTACCCCCTTCAAGATACAGGCCGCAAGCGAACAAATTTTGCGGCCCCCGATTGAACGCACTGTTGCGCACAATCATTCCAAGGCTAGTCTAGCATATTGTGCGCAATATTGCAACTTCTTTTTTGAAAAAAAGAAAAAATGGGAGTTCGCTACGGCCCCTTTCTCCCTCCCTGACAACGGGCTTTGTAGCGGCAGCGCCTATGAAATGGCCGGACCATTGGAAAAAAGACTGGAAAAATGATACAACCTGTGTTATAATCGTTTTCAAAATGTGCGCATATCTGCAATACGATTTTGACCTTGGAGGGACTCCCATGGAGCTGCAATTCAATCGTGAGCCTTGCCTGATTCTGGAGGCCACAGAGCTTCTGTATGTATTTGTCAACCAGCTTTCTCCCCGCATGTTGACCGCGGACGGCCCTTACTGCATTCCCCCAGCAGAGGTGAGCGCAATGATAGAGGAGATCTGCGGCAGCCTGTCCCCGGAAGAGCCCACCCTGCGCTATTATTTCCAGAAATATCAGCTGCTGGAGCAAGCCGGCGACACCTGCCTGGCCCGCCTGATGGTTTTCTCCTTTGTAAACCTGAACGAATCCGATCCGGACCGCAGTTTCCAGGCCCTGTGCGACACCTGGGACCGGCTGCGCCAGGGCGGGTACTATTTCACCAACTGCAAGGATCACGGCCTCAGCATGTACGCCCCTGTAGACTCCGGCGCCATCCCCTTTGCCCACGGGCTCTGGAAGCTGCCTCTGCCCCTGCCCTGTAAAGAGCAGCTGATGGAGGTATTTTCAGACTTCCCCCGCCACGTGAAACGGCTGGCGGCCCTGATGAAGCCGGTGATGGAACGGCTCGGCTCGGCCCTGGTCCCCTGGGTGGACCGGGCGGAACCCCTGATCCGGCAATGGGAAAAAACGCTGCAGGACCAAGACCTAGCGCGGTTCTTGCAGACTTATATGCTGATTCAAACCAACCACCCCCTGGACAGCGCCACCGCCTCCCTCCTCTTCTTCCTCCCAAATCTCACCCCCGGACTGGTAGATGAGAAAAGAAATCTGACCCGCTTCTGCATTGGCGTCAACATCCAGCCCCAGACGGGCATTGCCATGTCCAAGCTGGAGGATTGGGAGTACACCGCCATGCGCCTGCTGGGGAGCCCCGCCCGGATGGAAATGATGAACGCCATGCGGGAAAAGCCTATGACCTCCCGAGAGCTTTCCCAGGAGCTGGGGCTGCACCTGGGCACGGTGACCCGGGACATCCGAAATATGCACGACTCCCGGCTCGTGATTATGAAGTTGGGCGGCTCCCGCCCCCACTACACCGTGAATTTCGACACCATCCGCGCCCTGGCCCAGCGACTGCTGGACATGTGCCCCGCCCCCGGCACAGTAGAATCCGAAGAATAAACAGTGAAACATACCGCTCCACAGCAGCTACCCGACGTATTTTGCCATTTTAACGCCCCCTGTCAGGCAAAAAAGGTGCATTTTACGGCAATACCGAAGAATCCATTCATGTACCACATGGGTATCTCTCCGTAGGGGCGGACCCATGTGTCCGCCCATGGTAGGCATTGCGAATTCGCCGGAAATGGCAAAAAAACGTACGATGTTTCCGCC
>ERZ1504179.760-NODE-760-length-7271-cov-3.202605_pt1 | contig 7271 bp, 7 predicted proteins | sample MGYA00574904_ERZ1504179 | MGnify/ENA primary metagenome ERZ1504179 (study PRJEB39906, sample SAMEA3182112) | gut metagenome | biome: human; feature: gut; material: Stool; isolation source: human stools | place: Canada | collected 2013-05-06 ... | reverse complement strand
TTCTTGCCGGCAAGCAGGAAGTTTTTCACGCAGGGAGGTTTTTGATTGGAGCACAAGGAAGTAAAGCGCGGCGAGGTATTTTACGCCGACCTGAGCCCTGTCGTTGGCAGCGAGCAAGGCGGCGTGCGCCCCGTACTTATCGTGCAGAACGACGTGGGCAACCGCCACAGCCCCACGGTGATCGCGGCGGCTATCACGTCCAAGCAGGATAAGACGAACCTGCCCACCCACATTGGCATCAAGGCGGGCACCGGGGGCCTCACGCGGGACAGCGTAGTGCTGCTGGAACAGGTGCGCACGTTGGACAAGCGCCGTCTGCGGGAGCGGGCGGGGCAGATAGACCCCGACGTGCAGCGCCGTGTGGACGAGGCGCTGGAAATCAGCTTCGGGCTGGAGACGTTCTAGGGCAGCACCGCACAATTCATGGCTGTCGCCTTAAGTGCCGCCCCGCTTGCATATTTTCCGGCAGCTGTCACAAAAAACCTCGTGAATACACAAAGTATTCGCTGCGTTTTTTGTTTAAATTGCCAAAAAATCTGCCGGCGCAATTCAGCACTTAGAATTGTGCGGTATTGCCCTGGACCTTTCAGACAGAACAAAGCGGCGCCTGGCATGCTGCATGCCGGGCGCCGCTTTTCCGTGTGCAAAACTGCAAAGCCCGGCCCCGCTGCGGGGGCCGGGCTTTTTCGCGGGGTGCGCCTTACGCTTCCCAGGCGACCATCTTTTTTGCGGCTTTATAGATATCGCCGCAGCCCAGCGTGATGACAAGGTCGCCCGGCCGGGCGTTTTTCATCACATGGTCCACGACCTCGTCAAAGGTGTCGTACCACACGCTGCCGGGGATCTTAGCGGCAAGGTCCTTCGTTCGGACGGCGTAATCCTCCGCGCGTTCCCGGCTGCCCATGATCTCCGTCATCACCACTTTGTCCGCGATCTGCAGCACCCGGGCAAAATCGTCCAGCAGCATCTGCGTGCGGGTGTAGGTGAAGGGCTGGAACACGGCCCACACGCGTTTGTAGTCCATTTCCTTGGCGGCGCGCAGCGTGGCCTCCAACTCGGTGGGGTGATGGGCGTAGTCGTCGGCGATGGTCACGCCGTTTACCTCTCCCAGAAACTCAAAGCGGCGGCCGGCGCCCCGGAATGCGTTGATGCCCCGGGCGCACTCGTCGGCCGTGCAGCCGGACATCGTGGCGCATGCGAAAGCGGCCAGCGCATTGTACACATTGTGGCGTCCGGGCACCGAAAGTTCAATGTGCACTGCGGGCACACCCAGTACCTGCACGTCGAAGCAGAAGAACGATGGGCGGTATTCGCGCACATGCACGGCGCGGTAATCCGCGGGCGTGTCGATGCCGATGGTGCGGATGTGGCGGTCCAGATTGTGTATGACCTTAACGGTATTGGCGTCGTCCAGGTTGGCAATGACGGTGTGCGTGGTGAGCAGTGCGAATTTGCGGAAGGATTCCTCCAGGTTCTCCATGGTCTTGAAGAATTCCAGATGGTCCGCGTCCACGTTCAGGAGCACCGAGATATAGGGCACCAGATGCAGGAAGGTGTTGCTGTATTCGCATGCCTCCACCACGATCTCGCGCCCTGTGCCGTAGCGGCCGTAGGCGTCGATGAGCGGCAGCTTGCCGCCGATGACGGCGGCGGGGTCCGCGTGAGCCATCACCATGATCTGCGTTGTCATAGCCGTGGTGGTGGTTTTTCCGTGTGTGCCCGCGATGCAGATGGGATGGGGGTAGGTGTTGGCCACATAACCCAGAAGGATGCTGCGCTCCACGGTGGGGATACCCAGCCGGTGGGCCTCTTCGATCTCCGGGTTGCCCTTCATGATGGCGGCGGTATACACCACCAGCTCGGCTCCGTGCACGTTTTCGGCCTTGTGTCCCATGGAGATCGGGATGCCCAGCTTGCGCTCGCGGTCGATGATATCGCCCTCGTTCACGTCCGAGCCTGTGATCTCATAGCCCACTTCATGCAGGATCTGCACCAGCGGGAACATGCCGCTGCCGCCAATGCCCACAAAGTGCAGCTTGGTTTTGCCGTCCAGCAGTTTGCTGTCGAATGCGTTCATATCTATCACCTCGTAAAAATACGCCTTGTTCTTTTAACATTATATATTGATTTGATGGTAAAATAAACAATTTCCCGTAAATTTGGCCGGAAAGGGCATTTTCTGGTATACTGGAAAAAACAAAACCGGAAGCAAAGGGGCGCGGATACGGATGGATGTAGCGTTTGAAGGCGCGCATATGATATGGGGCGGTGTGCTCCGCTGCACGGCGGACGACCCGGAGGCCTACTATGCAGCGGATGCGCGGCGGGTGCTGGAGCTGTTCGTGCTGGCAGCGGAGCAGGGACTGGAGCTGGAGGCGGACACGCTGCTGGCTGCGGCCGGGGCTGCGCCGGGCGTGCGGAGCCTGTCCGGGCGCGCGGCGGGTGCAGCGGCACAGCGGCTTTTGCTCTCCGGCGCACCCGAGGCACTGGGCGTTTTGTGCGCCGCAGGGGCGTATGCATCTTTCGGGCTGCCGCAGCGCGCGCCCTGTCTGCATGGCCTGGCGGAGGCGCCCGCCGTGCCTATGGCGCGGTGGTGGCTGTATCTGCGGCGGTGCGGGACATCCGCCGTGCGGGACGCATCCCTGTGCGCCGCGCTGGAACTGGACGCCGCTCTGCCGGAGCTGATGGCTGCTCTGGACGTGCTTGCTGCCCGCAAAACACCGCCCGCGGACCGGCAGCAGCTGAAGCGTGTGCTGAGCCGCCTGCCGGAGGCGCTGGACTATGACGCTGCCGCGCGCACGCTGGCTCTGGCGGACCCGCGCTGGAACAGCCAGCCCGCACTGTACGCGGCGCTGCGCCTCTCCCGTGAGCCTTATCTTCCCGCCCAGCTCGCCGTCACCAGTGCGGAGCTGACGGCGGCGCACATTCGGGGCGGACGGCAGGCATGGGTCCTGCGGGGCCTGCTGGACGCGGTCATCGCCGCGCCGCAGATCAACTTCCCGGAAGCGCTGCTGGCGCTGGCGAAAACGCTGGCCGGGCAGGCATGAGCCGCCGAAAATGTGAAAACACTGGAAATAGGCGGCGGAAGGCTTGCACTTGTGATATACAAATTGTATAATACCATTGATAACTTTAACTTGTTTTCGGTGGAAGCGCTGAAAGCAGAGGTGAGGAGTGCGGCAAGTGAAGAAACTGCTGGGGATGATCCTGACGCTGGCGCTGGCGGCGGGTCTGGCTTGGCCGGTGTACGCCGAAAGCAGCACCGTGCCGCCGGAGGTGACGGCGCACGCATACCTTGTCATGGATGCACAGACGGGGCAGGTGCTCGTACAGAAGGGCGGCGCCGAGCGGAATTATCCAGCCAGTATCACGAAGATTATGACGCTGGCGCTGGCTATGGAAAAATGCGGCGGCGACATGACGCAGCAGGTCACGGTCAGCCCGGACGCGGTCTATTCGCTGGAGGCGGGCTCGTCCCATGTCGCGCTGCAGCCGGGAGAGGTCGTGTCTCTCAACGATCTGTTCCATGCCACGATCCTGGCCAGTGCCAACGACGCGGCCAATGTGCTGGCAGAGTACACCGCCGGCAGCATGGAGGCGTTTGTGGAGTTGATGAACGCCAAAGCCGCGGAGCTGGGCCTGGCGGGCACCCATTTTGTAAATGCCAACGGCCTGCACAGCGCCGACCACTACACCACACCCTACGACATGGCCCGCCTGACACAGTGGGCGATGACGGTGCCGGGCTTTTCCGAGTTGTTCGGCGCAACGTCCTATACCATGCAGCCCACCAACAAGCAGGAGCAGGAGCGTCTGTTTGGCACCGATAACTGCATGCTGGTAACGAACAAATACCAGTATGAGGGCACCACCGGCGGTAAGAGCGGCTGGACGGAGGAGGCGGGCTACACGATGGTGGAAACCGTCACCCGCAGCGGCAGAAGTCTGATCTGCGTGGTGATGGGAAGCGCAAAAAAGTATGACAAGTTTTCCGACAGCATCGCATTGCTGGATTATTGCTTCGATCATTTCACGCCCGTCACGCTGGCGGCTTCGGATATTACGTCCCCGCAGGTGCCGGTGTATTACGCCGAAGGAGCGCCCTCGGTGGGCAGCGCGCCGCTGGCCCTTTCGGAGGAGGGCTACACGTTCCTGCTCCACAGTGCGCTGGCTGCGGATGACGTGCAGGTCACGTTTGATACGCCGGAGCGCTACATGGTGGACGAGCCGTTCACCGCAGCAATGACGGTCAGCCTGAGGGAGGGCCTTTCGGCCGGGAGCTGTATGAACCGCGAGATCGGCGTTTATACGTTGGGCATCGACGAGAGCGCAGTGTCCGCGCTTTTGGACGCCAATGCGAAGGAATTTGTGGACAGGCCCGCCTGGTGGGAGGTCGCGCTCAAGGTGCTGGGCGTGCTGTTCTGTATCTTTCTTTTACTGGCCGCTCTGGTGGCCGGGCGCATCGCTTATGTGGCGTACGTTAAGGCGCAGCGCAAAAAGCGCAGGCTGGCACGCCGCCGTGCTGCCATGCTCGCGGCGCAGCAGGGCCTTATGCCCCGCGTGCAGCAGCCGCGGCCCGTACACGGCCCGGCCATGACGCGGGAGCCTGCGCCCGCGCTGCGCGTAGTGCAGGGAGGCCGCGCGGAAGGCGTGCCCGCCGGCCGCACAGCCATGGGCGCTTCCCGCGGCAGAGATTGACCGGCTGCGCGGCTGGCGGAAACGTCAAATTGAAAAAGCGTGCCCTGAATCGGCCTGTTGGCCTGCTCAGGGCGCGCTTTTGTTGTGCTGAAAATATCTGCCGCAGCCGCGCGGGAACGGAGCCTTACACCTCCCATGAGGTGTAAGAATCTCCCCGGACCAGAAAGGCGCGGCGTGCCAGGTGCGCCAACGGCGCGTCTGAGCGGGAATCGGAATAAAACTGCCCGATCTCCGCATCCGGATATTGCTCCCGGAAACGCGACACCTTTTCCGCTCCCTTGCAGTTGAGGCCCGTGTAACGCCCGGTGCGCGCATCTACACGGGAGGCGATGGGCGGGCGGATACCCAGCCTGCGGCAGGCGGGCGCCAGCAGAAATTCCGGTGAGGCAGAAACGACCAGGTCGTCCGGCTGCTTCTGGGCCAGATACCACGGGCGGAACCGGCGTTCATGCGTGCGCCAGAAATCCTCCGCCCAGGCGTCCGCGTCCGGCACGCCCTGCAAAAAGGAAAAAAACGCTTCCTTGAACGCTTCCTTAGCCGTGCGGCCCAGCGCATAGCGCACGGCGGCGGCGCACTGCCGGGGCAGAAAGCGTGCCAGCCCCGGCGCGCGCTTCAGGCAGTAGGCCCAGAAAGCGCGGGTGCTGTCGCCGCGAAAGATCGTGTCGTCAAAATCGTATACGTTCATGGCGGCGCACCATTACAAGCCGATGATTTTGGAGTCGAGAAAGACCTCCAGCGCCGGGATCTTGATGAACAGCGCCAGAATGAATACGGCGGCCAGTATGATCATGTACATCAGCAGCCCTTTCTCCCGGTAAAGCTTCTCCGGCTTCTGCACGGCGGAATCCTTTTTGAAGGCAAGATGAAAGTAAAAACAGAACAGCCCGCACAGGAAGGGGACCACCAGCAGCAGCTCGATCTTGTATTTGATGATGAAGATACCGCACAGAAACAGCGAGCACATGGCGTAGAAGAACGCGGAGATCAAGAGAGACTGTTCGGTGTACTGGCCGAAGGATTTGCGGTACAGCGCGGCGGTGCTTTTGTCACCGATCATACGGTATTCGGCATAGCGCTTGATGGCCATGAGAAACGCGCCGCCCAGCCAGTAGCCCAGCACGATGGTGACCGGCGGCAGATAGTCCGCCGTTACGAAAAACCAGCCCAGCAGCAGGCGGATGGCATTGTTGATGGACTCCGACAGTACGTCCAGATACGCGATATCCTTGGTGCGGAAGGGCTTGACATTGTACAGAACACCCATCACCAGCAGCCACAGCTCGCATACAAAGAACGGGATGTTCACCAGCAGCGAAGCGCCAAGCCCAACCGCGGCCAGCACCGCATATTCCGCGGCAACGATTTTTCCGCTCATGGTGTTCTGCACCACGGGGCGTTTTTTCTTGGTGGGATGGTACTTGTCGAACCTGGCGTCCAGCCATTCGTTGATGACATAGTTGGCCGAGGCGATCATGCAGGTGCAGAAGAAACTGACCAGCGCGATACCGGCCAGGCCGCCGTAGGAGCCCTTCCAGCCTACCAGCAGCAGCGCGAACAGCGTGCCGGGGAAGATGAACAGGTTTTTGATCCAGTGGTCCGGACGGGCGATCTTGATATAGTCTTTCATGTTGAAGAACGTCCTTTCTTATTTAAGGCTGTACGGGGAAGCGGACAAGGCGTGCCCCTCGAACCATTTGGCCGTGCCGTAAGCCAGAAACGCCAGCATGGGCGCACAGGCTGCCGAGAGGTACATCAGATAGATGTCGAATGAAAGCGTCACGGCCATGAGATAGGCAATAGCAGCCATGCGCAGAAGCCCGGTGAGGAAGAAGCCCAGCATCAGCACGCTGCCCGCAAGGTCCGCAGTCGGCTGCTTTTTTTTCAGTCCGCGTACGCAAGCGGGCGCATACCGCACAAGCCACAGCACGGTGAGCAGCAGCATGGGCCAAAGCAGGATGCGCTGCACCCAGGTTACAAGATTCAGCAGCTTGTAGGCAATTTGATTGAGAGGCGCAAAGTAGGGCAGATCGGTGTTGGCCTGTGCGGCGATGGTGCTCTGGCAGTGCAGATAACTCTCCCATTCTTCAGTTTGGTCGGGCCGGGCGATGGAAAGTATCTGGGTCGGTTCGGTCTGCTCGAAGAGAACGAACACCTTGACCTCGTCAAAAAATTTACCGATGGTAGGGGCGACATATTCCGCCTTGATCGGAGAAAACACACCGCTGTGTCTGCGCCCGGCGGGGACAAGCCCTGCATCACAGGCGGCGTTTATCTCGTCGGCCACCGCGCGCCAGAAGTTTTCTGCGTCCTGGGCTGTGTCGTAGTAACCGGCCGTCCAGGCGGCCTTGCGCAGTACCCAATGGATGCCGCCGGAATTCAGCTCGCCTGTTTCCGGGTCGCCGTAGCCGTTGTACATCTCGGGCGTCTCCAGCACATCCTGAAGTTTGGCGAAGGTGGGGGATACTTCATACAATGCAAGGCGTGTGGACAAAGGGATGAGCTCGTAGCGCTTCTGGTCATCCGGATACGCGCTGTCTCTTATACACATCTCCGAGCCCACGAGACCGTACTAG
>ERZ1504179.723-NODE-723-length-7489-cov-2.563089_pt1 | contig 7489 bp, 8 predicted proteins | sample MGYA00574904_ERZ1504179 | MGnify/ENA primary metagenome ERZ1504179 (study PRJEB39906, sample SAMEA3182112) | gut metagenome | biome: human; feature: gut; material: Stool; isolation source: human stools | place: Canada | collected 2013-05-06 ... | reverse complement strand
GCTTATCAGTTTACAAAAAATTATTTTGCATCCTGAACCGTTCCACAGCAAACAGAGCCATTACCTGTAAAGTAATAGCCAAAATAATAATAGTTTGCAGTTGTAAACGAACGGTCCGGCATGGTTTTCCCCCAGCGGAAAAGATTTGTTAGCAGTATACGCGCATTCGGCGCATTTGTCAAGGGCAGCCTTTCGCCGGGGTAAACGGGGGCCTTGCGCTTCTCATCCCAGAGCCTCGAAAGCCAGACGCAGGCCGAGCCCACACCTTGTGCGAAGATGGCGGTCGCCCGGTGCAGCCCGGCAAACTCTTCGCGGTCGCACAGGGCTTCATACAGCTCGTTCTGGCTCCGGGAAAAAGTGGCGGTGAACCGGCCTTTCAGTTCTTCCGTTTCCCGCGCCAGCGCGCGCTGTTCGTCTGTAAGCGGGCAGGCGCGTCTCCACCGGGATATTTTCGCCTGTGTACCAATCTTTTATGATGCTTTTCACAATCCATTCTCCTTTGTTTCACAAATAGTAAAAAACTATTTCAAGCATAATTCACTATTGGTGAAAAAACAAGATGGAATATATTATCATAAAACGAAGGGGGTGCCTGCATGGATTATATTGACCGTATCCGCGCGCTTCGCAAAGCGCAGGGGCTGACGCAGAAAGACATGGCGGATGTACTCGGTGTGGCAACCTCAATGTATAACATGTATGAAACACGGCAGCGTCGGATGTATGTGGAAACTTTTGCAACGCTGTGCAGTTATTTCGGCGTGTCTGCAGATGATCTGTTAGGCACCGGCAAAGAAGAGTGAACAAAATGGCAGAATTCAAAACAAACGTCATGCGGATGCTTGACAAGGAAAAGGTGCCCTATACGCCCCATACCTACGACCACGGCGACGGCGCCATCGACGGAGCGTCAGTTGCGGCAAAAATGGGGCAGGACCCCGCTCGCGTGTTTAAAACACTGGTCACACAGGGCGCGGGAAAAAGCTACTTTGTATTCGTCGTGCCCGTGCTGGCCGAGCTGGACCTGAAGAAGGCCGCAAAAAGCGTGGGCGAAAAAAGCGTAGCCATGCTCCATGTGGCCGATATCAATAAGGTCACCGGCTATGTCCGCGGCGGGTGCAGCCCGCTGGGGATGAAGAAAGCCTACCGCACCGTGTTCGACCGCAGCGCGCTTGCGGGCGCAAGCATCATCGTAAGCGGCGGCAGGATCGGCTATCAGATCGAGCTTGCGCCCGAGGAGCTGATCCGCCTGGCGCGGGCGGATACGGCGGATATCATCTGCGGCTGACGGCGCCGGTTCCGCATTGTAAAATCCGTGTAAGACAATCAACCAAAAAAGCCGCCCGGCGGCATAAGGTTCTTGTTGTTTTCTCTGAAAATTCGCGCCGCCGCCGGAAAGCGATTGCTTTTATTCCGGTTTCATAGTACGATGATAGTATCCTTTTTCTTCGCACCGAACAAGCTGTTCAGAGGAGGTACCGGGATGCAATCGATCGCTTTGGGAACCGCTGCGTACCCGGGGCGGAGTGTAAGCCGCCGGCCTTCCCGCCGGGGCAGTGCGTCTGCGGGATACCGCGCGTTTTTTCGGCGCGCCTGCGGGCTGCGGAAAGAGGATACCGCGCTGAAACTGCAAGCATAAGGCCATGGTGTAACTGCACCACGGCCTTTTTTCTTTTCAGGGACGCACAAAGGAGATGGATTTATGGAAAACACCAAAAAAGTAGCCATCATCATGGGCTCGGACAGCGACTGGCCAACGGTAAAAGCCGCGGCCGCACAGCTCAAAAGCTGGGATATCCCGTTTGAGGTGCGCGTAATGAGCGCCCACCGCACCCCGGCCGCTGCGGCGGAGTTTGCAAAGCGCGCGGCGGAAAACGGCTTCGGCGTGATCATCGCGGCCGCGGGTATGGCCGCCCATCTGGCGGGCAGCATCGCCGCGAACACCGTGCTGCCCGTCGTCGGCATCCCCGTTAAGGGCGGCGCGGTGGACGGCCTGGACGCCCTGCTGGCCACCGTGCAGATGCCCAGCGGCATTCCTGTGGCCACCGTTGCGCTGAACGGCGCCAAAAACGCCGCCGTGCTGGCCGCTCAGATGTTGGCCATCCACGACGCGCGCATCGCCGCGCTGCTGGCGGAGGACCGGGAGAAAATGGCCCGCTCCATCGCTGAAAAGGACGCCGCCATCCGGGCCGAGGCGGCCGCGCTGTAAGGAATGCTTTCCAAATATCTTTTTATTTTTATAAAACACAAAAGAGGGAGAAGAACAACATGGAAAAACGGGAACAGCTGTATGAGGGGAAAGCCAAAAAGGTATTCGCCACAGACGACGCGGACCTTGTCATCGTGGATTACAAGGACGACGCCACCGCCGGCGACGGAGCAAAGAAAGGCACCATCCGCGGCAAGGGCGTGGTGAACAACAGGCTTTCCAACAACCTGATGAAGATGCTGGCTGAAAAGGGCGTGCCCACCCACTTTGTGGAGGAATTGTCCGACCGCGAGACGCTGGTGAAAAAGGTGGAGATCGTGCCGCTGGAGGTCATCATCCGCAACGTGGCCGCGGGCAGCTTCACCAAGCGTCTGGGCGTGCCTGAGGGAACGGTGCTGAAGATCCCCACCATCGAGTTCAGCTACAAAAACGACGAGTATCACGACCCCCTCATCAACCATTACCACGCGCTGGCCCTGGGCCTGGCCACGCAGGAGGAGATCGACACCATCACGAAATATGCCTTCCAGGTGAACGACATCCTTTCCCAATATCTGCTGGGCTTCAACATCCGCCTCATCGACTTCAAGCTGGAATTCGGCCGCCTGCCCGACGGCTCCATCGTGCTGGCCGACGAGATCAGCCCCGACACCTGCCGCTTCTGGGACGCCACCACAGGTGCGCACCTGGATAAAGACCTGTTCCGGCGCGACCTGGGCGGCGAAGAGGAAGCCTACCGGGAAGTTATGAAGCGCCTGCTGGGGGAGTGAGCGGATGATCAAAGACTATCTTGACGAAAAGCTGCATGAAGAGTGCGGCGTGTTCGGCGTTTACCGCCGCGACGCGGACCTGGACGTGGTGGGTACCACCTATTACGGCCTGTACGCGCTGCAGCACCGCGGCCAGGAGAGCTGCGGCATGGCGGTGAACGACGACGGCGTGTTCTACAAACGGCGCGAGCTGGGCCTTGTGAACGACGTGTTCACCAAGGACGTGCTGGAGACGATGCCCCGGGGCAATATGTGCATCGGCCACTGCCGCTATGCCACCACGGGGGTGCCCGTCCGCTCCAATGCGCAGCCCTTTGTGATCCGCCACATCAAGGGACCGATGGCGCTGGCTCACAACGGCAACCTGACAAATTCCGCCGAGCTGCGTTCGGAATTCGAGCTTTCGGGCGCGATCTTCCACTCCACGTCGGATACGGAGGTCATCGCTTACGCCATCACCCGCGAGCGCCTTTCCTCCGACAGCATCGAACAGGCCGTGGAGCAAACGATGGACAGGCTGAAGGGGGCGTATTCGCTGGTGGTGATGAGCCCGCGCAAGCTCATCGCCGCGCGGGACCCGCAGGGCTTCCGCCCGCTGTGCATCGGCAAGCTGGGCGAAAACGACATCATTGCCAGCGAGAGCTGCGCCATCACCGCCGCGGGCGGCGAGTTCGTGCGCGATGTGGAGCCGGGCGAGATCGTGGTGTTTGACGAAAACGGCTGCCGCTCCATCCGCACCCACTGCGGCTGCCCCACAGGCCTGTGCGTGTTTGAATACGTGTACATCGCCCGGCCGGATTCTGTTGTGGACGGCGCTTCCGTACACCGGGCGCGCCGGCGAGCCGGCGCGTTTCTGGCGCTGGAGCACCCTGTGCAGGCGGACGTCGTCATCGGCGTGCCGGATTCGGGCCTGGACGCGGCGCTGGGCTATTCCCAGCAGAGCGGCATCCCTTACGGCATCGGCTTTTTGAAGAACAAATACATCGGCCGAACGTTCATCCAGCCCAACCAGAAGCTGCGGGAGAACACCGTGCGCATCAAGCTGAACCCCATTGCGGACACCGTGAAGGGCCGGCGCGTGGTGCTGGTGGATGATTCCATCGTGCGCGGCACCACCTCGCGGCAGATCGTACAGATGCTGCGGGAAGCCGGGGCCACGGAAGTGCACTTTTTGTCCTCCGCGCCGGAATTCCTGTATCCGTGCTATTTCGGCGTGGACGTGGACAGCCGGGAAAATCTCATCGCCGCCAACCATTCGCTGGAGGAGATGCGGGAGATTTTGGGTGTGGACAGCCTGGGCTTTTTGAGCGTGGACGGAGTGAAGAAGATCGCCGAGGGCTGTAAATGCGGCCTGTGCACGGGCTGCTTTACGGGCAAATACCCGGTGGAGCCGCCCAAAAGCACTGAAAAAAGCAAATTTGAAAAGAAAATTTCCGAAAATATCAACGACTGACCGTCGGGAACAGGAGAAACGATATGAAGAGCTTTTCCGAGAGCTACAAGGCAGCGGGCGTTGACATCACGGCGGGCTATGCCGCGGTGGAGCTGATGAAACAGCATGTGGCGCGTACGATGACGCCGGGCGCCATCGGCTGGGCGGCTTCGGCGGCCTGTTCGAGCTGGATATGACGGGCCTCACCCACCCGGTGCTGGTCTCCGGCACGGACGGCGTGGGCACGAAGCTGAAGATCGCTTTTCTGATGGACAAGCACGACACCGTGGGCATCGACTGTGTGGCCATGTGCGTCAATGATGTGATCACCTGCGGCGCGAAGCCACTGGTATTTCTGGACTATATCGCCTGCGGAAAGAATTACCCGGAGAAGATCGCCTCCATCGTGGCGGGCGTGGCCGAGGGCTGCGTCCAGGCGGGAGCAGCGCTTGTGGGCGGCGAGACCGCCGAGATGCCGGGCTTTTACCCGGAGCAGGAATACGACCTGGCCGGCTTTACCGTGGGCGTCGTGGAAAAAAGCAAAATCATTGACAATACGAAGATGCAGGCGGGCGACGCCGTCATCGCGCTGCCCTCCAGCGGCATGCACTCCAACGGCTTTTCTCTTGTGCGCAAGATATTCAATGTGGAGTACGCGGATATCTGGCAGCATTACGACGAGCTTTCCGGCACGCTGGGCGAAACGCTGCTCACGCCCACAAAAATTTACGTCAAGCCCGTGCTGGCGCTGATGGAGCAGGTGGATGTGCGCGCCGTGAGCCACATCACGGGCGGCGGCTTTTATGAGAACATCCCCCGCGCGCTGGCCGCGGGCTGCGTGGCGAAGCTCGAGAAAAAGAGCCTGCGCATGCCGCCCATCTTCCCGCTGCTGCAAAAGGTTGGCAAAATTCCCGAGCGGGACATGTTCAATACGTTCAATATGGGCGTGGGCATGGCTGTCGTCGTGCCCGGCGACAGGGCGGACGAATCCGTGCGCATCCTGAAGGAAGCGGGCGAGGATGCGTACATCCTGGGCGAGATCGCGAAGGGTGCGGAAAAGGGCGTAGAGCTATGCTGAACGTAGCGGTGCTGGTTTCCGGCGGCGGCACGAACCTGCAGGCCATTCTGGACGCAAAGGCCGCGGGCGCGCTGCCCCATGCGAAAATCGCTCTGGTGCTGGCCTCAAAGCGCGGCGTGTACGCGCTGGAGCGCGCGTCCAAAGCGGGCGTGCCCGGCATTGTGGTGGCGCGCAAAAGCTATGCCGCACCGGAGGAATACGACGCGGCGCTGCTGGCCGCGCTGCGGGAGCACCGCATCGACGTGGTGGTGCTGGCGGGCTTTTTGTCCATCCTGGGCCCCAGCGTCATCACCGCGTATCCCGAGCGCATTCTGAACGTGCACCCCAGCCTGATCCCCAGCTTCTGCGGGGCGGGATACTACGGCCTGCGGGTGCATGAGGCAGCGCTGGCAAAGGGCGTGAAGGTGACGGGCGCGACGGTGCATTTTGTGAACGAAGTGCCGGACGGAGGACGCATCCTGCTGCAGCAGGCCGTGGACGTGCTGCCCGGCGATACGCCGGAAACGCTGCAGAAGCGCGTGATGGAGCAGGCGGAATGGAAGCTGCTGCCCCGTGCGCTGGCGCAGCTGACGGAAGAATTGGACGCGGCGGACGGACCCGCCGCGCCGCGGAAAGAGGAGAAGGATATGGACCATCTGAGCCTTGCGGCGGAGCTTGCCGTAAATACATACCCCGGCCGCGGCATCGTGCTGGGAAGGTCGGAGGACGGCAAAAGCGCCGTCATCGCCTATTTTATCATGGGCCGCAGCGCAAACAGCCGCAACCGCGTGTTCACCGCGAAGGACGGCGGCATCATTACCGAAGCGGCGGACCCCTCCAAGCTGGAGGACCCGTCCCTCATCATCTACGCGCCCGTGCGCGTGCTGGGCAAAACAACCATCGTGACCAACGGCGACCAGACGGATACGATATACGACCACCTGACCGCGGGCAAGGGCTTTGCCAAGGCGCTGCGCACGCGCACCTTTGAGCCGGATTCCCCCAACTTCACGCCGCGCATCTCGGGCATTGTGAAGGTGAAGGACGGCGCAATGAAGTACAAGCTGTCCATTCTGAAATCCGACGGCGGCAACGCGGATTCCGTGGAACGGTTCTTCTTTGAATACGACCAGCCCGTTGCAGGCGAGGGCCGCTTTATCCATACCTACCGCTGCGACGGCAGCCCCATCCCCAGCTTCGCGGGCGAGCCGGAGCACGTGCGCCTGATGGGCGATATCGACACGTTTACAAGAATGGTCTGGAACAGCCTGAACGAGGACAACAAGGTTTCGCTGTTTGTGCGGTATATCGACCTTGCCACGGGCAAAACGCAGGACCGCATCGTGAACAAATACGAAAAAGTGTAACGCGCCGCCCCGTGTGCGGCAGGGCCGCCGGGGACATCGAATGGGGGTTTTTAAGGATATGAAAGAACTGGAACTGAAATACGGCTGCAACCCGAACCAGCGGCCCGCGCGCATCTTCATGCGGGAGGGCGAGCTGCCCATCACCGTTTTGAACGGCAAACCGGGCTATATCAATTTCCTGGACGCGCTGAACGCGTGGCAGCTTGTAAAAGAGCTGCGCCAGGCCACGGGCCTGCCCGCGGCCGCGTCGTTCAAGCACGTCAGCCCCGCCGGCGCGGCGCTGGGCCTGCCGCTGGATGATACGCTGAAAAAGATGTATTTTGTGGAGGACATCGAGCTTTCCCCGCTGGCCTGCGCCTATGCCCGCGCCCGCGGCGCGGACCGCATGTCCAGCTTCGGGGACTGGATCGCCCTTTCCGACGAATGCGACGAAGCCACGGCGAAGGTCATCCAGCACGAGGTGTCGGACGGCGTTATCGCGCCGGGCTATTCCGCCGCCGCGCTGGCCATCCTGAAAACAAAGCGCAAGGGCGGTTACAACATTGTCGCCATCGACCCATCCTACCAGCCCGCGCCCGTGGAGCACAAGGATGTGTTCGGCATCACGTTTGAGCAGGGGCGCAACGAGCTGAAGTTCGGCGACGATACGTTCTC
>ERZ1504179.717-NODE-717-length-7518-cov-2.859976_pt1 | contig 7518 bp, 7 predicted proteins | sample MGYA00574904_ERZ1504179 | MGnify/ENA primary metagenome ERZ1504179 (study PRJEB39906, sample SAMEA3182112) | gut metagenome | biome: human; feature: gut; material: Stool; isolation source: human stools | place: Canada | collected 2013-05-06 ... | reverse complement strand
TGTAGGTGGCATACATCAGGTCAACATTTCTGTCAGCCTCCCTTGCCAGTTCTTCCTTATACAGTTCCTCGATATATTTGCGCTCACTCTCCACTTTTTTGATTTTCTGCCTCTGCGTCTCTTCGGCAGTCAAACGTACCGGCATGATACGTTTCACATCAGACTTGGGTTCCTTGAAACGGACACGGAATCCGGAGTTGAACCAGTCCCATTTCCAGTACATTTCCGCACCTGAGTATTTCTTATGCAGGAAAAAGTAATACCAGTCCGGAGCAAAATCCCACGGACCGTTTTCCATAGACTTCCACTGCTTCTGCTTTTCACTGTCACTGACTATGCTTTGGGCATTGGCAACAGTGACTGTACCTGAAACTGACATGCAGAACAGGCACAATAACATAATTCTAATCTGCATATCCCTGATTCCATTTATTGATTACACGCTCAGCTATCTCATTCTTCACATTGGAGTTCAGTATCTCCCAGATATAGTCCGGCTTCCATCCGCAGTCTGTGACAAGGAAACAGTACAGGTTGGCATTGTCTATTATGTACCTTGCCCTGTCGATGGAAGCCTTCAGTGTCATTACCAGATTCAGCTTCTCATCCATGGAAGCCTTCATCAGGTTTATACCCGAAGCGGCTACGGATGCATACAGTCTGTAGCAGTGTTGTATCTCCCTTGATATTGCCATGTTGGCATCGGCATAATACCAGGCCACAAAAGGCTTCTTCGATACATGGCTGAAAGTATTACCGGTAAAGTCCTTGTATTCCGTTACCAGCCGATACAGTGAGTTGGCCGTTGAAGAAATGGCACCGGCCAGCACCAGGTATGAATAGACATTGTTCAGCCTTGTATCCAGAGTGGTCCGGACATCATTGAACTTTTCCGCACCCTTCTCAATGAGCGACTGTTCGCTATAGCTTGTGGCCACCCTTGTCAGAGCCTTGTCCTCGTCCTTCTTTATGGCCTTGTGCAGGGCAATGAGTGCTTCGATGGTCGGCAGGTCTTTGGGTATTATGAAAGCGGAAGCCTTTACAGGCAGCAACGGCATTATAATACCGGCTGATATGATACTTATATTCCTGAGTTTCATGACAGAGATATATGAAAGGTTAATAATTTGAAGCAACCAGGCCGTTCCAGTCCTGTACAAGATTCCCCACATGATTCTTCATGGTCACCACATTTGCCCATCCTTCAGGATCTATGGCAAAGAAGAGGTCGTTTGCAGTGGCATACTGTGCCATCAGAACCATCCCTTCCACCTTATAGCGTATCCTGTTCAGGTCAGTATAGATGCTGTTGGCCAGTGTCAGCCTTTCATACCTGTCCAGCAGGTTGTAGCCGTCATCCTTTTTTTCGGCAGTTGCCTGTCCCTGCAACGGATTGGGAATTTTTGCATTGTTCACGATATTGACGAAGTTGCCGACCAGCTGCTGTGTTTCCGCTACAAGGTTGCCGAGTTCGTTCAGACAGAGCAGCCTGTTTGAAAATTTGGCCCTGTTTACCGTGCTTACAAGTACCGGAACATTTCGCATAATATCCAGAGCGCACAGGCCTATTTCCTTATAATAAAGACTTTCAGTCCCGAAACCGGATATGTTCTCCATGCTCAGCTTGTAGAGTTCCTTCATGGTAGCCATACTCACCGTATAGAGTTCCACCTTCTGTTTCTTGGCTGCAATGGTATCCACACGCTGGTTGTGCTGTTCCTCGATAAGCTTCTGTGAAGCGGTATTGGCCATGACAATCTTCAGACAGTTGCGGTCGAATACGATTCTCCAGGCAGCATGTGCATTAATACAGACAAATGCAGAAAGCATTATAACCGATATGATTCTTAATACTGTTCTTACCATAGTGACATAACTTTTTGATGTTGGTTGACTTTTCTTGCAAACTCCAGATACAGAAGCCCTCCATCCGCCTTGCGGTCTTCCTCGATACGGGTGATGGCCTCCTGCAACGTACCGTACCGGGCAAGATAAATCTTCAGTGCCTCCTTCTCGGTACGTTCTGTAGTATATGCCCAGTAACATTCAGGTGCTTCCTCTACGCCATACACATCCGAGTGCTGTCCCCGGCAAATCCACACTTCCTTGAAGTAGCTTCTTCCCTCATGATTGTTCAGCGCATTGATGGTGAAAATCTGCTGACGCTGTATGTCAGTGAGTCCCAGAATGGCTGCAATATCCTCATACCTGTCCTTGAACTTGGTCTGGTCAAGCAGAATCTTCACATCCGAGTTGTTGATGATGGCCTCCTTCACAATAGGGGAATCAATCACGTCATTAAGCTCCTGTGTGACCACACCGGCTATTCCGTGGAACTTTCGGACGGTCTTATACAAATACTTTATGTATTCTGCCATGGTAGGTGAAGCAATTGCCTTCCATGCCTCTTCAATGATAAGAGCCTTCCGTCCCTTTTTGATACGCATCTTCTGCAGGAACACGTCCATGATAATCAGTACCACAATCGGGAAAAGTACCGGATCATCCTTTATTTTATCTATTTCGAACACAATGAAACGCTCGTCAAACAGGTTAATGTCCAGGTCGGAGTTCAGCGTCATCTCCAGCTCGCCGCCACGGTAGAACTGTTTCAGTATGGCCGCAAAGTCATGTATATTGAAGCTTATCTTCTCCAGCTGTGTAATCTGCGGTATGCGCTCCAGAGCAAACTCGTAATAGGAATTAAACGAGAGTTCCTGAACCTTCAGCCTGCGCTTCTGTTCCTCCATGTGGTCAATCTGCCTGTCTATCTTAATCAGCATGGAATTGTTATAAAGTTCCCTTTTATATTTTTCTATGATGGCAAGGGCACGTTCCTTTTCCGATTCTGTGGCCGCTCCATCATTAATCAGAGCAGTCAGTGAACGGCACTGTCTGATCAGCTTCAGGCGGCGTACTTCGGAAGGCAGCAGCAGGGCACGGCTTTCAGCCTTCTCCTGAACCTCTTCCGTATTTATCTGCCTGTCGATGTCCTCCATGCTGTGCGTGTACTGTTCATAGTCATCCTCCATCTTGGCGGCGACCAGCAGTTTCTGCCTCAATGCCTCACGCTCACTGTCGCTGAACCCTTCAAACGGATTGAAATATGCCTCATAGTATTCCACGATGGTCTGGTTTATCAGCATGTCCTCAATCTTTGTAGGAAATGCGTTACCCTTGAATATCAGGAATATCAGCGATTTAAGGAAGTTCTTCTTCTCACCGAAATTGAGTTCATATTCTTCCTTAGTAACCTTGAACGGATTCATGGAAATGGGCTTCTCCTTCGAGTAGGCTATGTATGTACCCTTGTAATATCCGCATATACCTTCGTAGGAATCACCCGTATCCACCATGACCACATCCGTATTCTGTTCCAGCAGCTGACGTACCACACTGTTCATGTGGAAGGACTTGCCGGAACCTGAAGGACCGATACAGAAGAAATTGGCATTGTCCGTCATTTTCTTTTTGCCTTCCTTGCCGGTAATGTCGATACAGACAGGCAGTCCCTGACGGTCGGTGTAGTATGTAGTCAGCGGTGTATCCTCAGACTCCTTCAGATGCTCCTTGAAGAAAAAGCAAAGTGCAGCATCCGAAAGCGTCAGGAACAGGTCATAGTCCGGGTTGAATGCATATCCGTTACCGGGAAAACTGTCCATGAAAAGCTCCAGCTGGTTGTAGGCTGTTCTTGACGGCATGATGCCGCACTCGTACAGTTTGGTCTCCAGAAAGGAAGTTACCGGAGTAACCTTGTCAGGCGGACAGCTCACCAGAATGTTGAAGTTACAGTACACAAGCATGGTACTGTCAACGGCCAGCCTGTCCAGCACTTCCTCAATATCGGCCTTTGCAATACGGTTGCTCGGGTCCGGCATGGAACCGTGACGCTTTGCCTTGGCCTGTAGCTTGCGCAGCAGCTTCCTCTGTCCCGGTATCTGAATGACCTGATTGAACACCACACAGTCCGAGTAGGGGACACTGGTAAGGAAAGAAAGCAGGTCGGTTGCGATACCGTAGCCGTTGATGTTCATCTGCGTGTACGGCTTTACCATGGAAGGCAGGTTTATCTCGTCAATGTCCACCAGCGGATAGGAACGGATGATACGGTCACCTGTCCTGAGATATTCGTCAGAAGCCTTGAAGTTGGTCATCGAGAACGGTCCGTGCCGGAACTGGAATGCCATGAAACGGTGGCAGTACTCGCTAACTTCAGATTTGCTTAGTTTCCTGTGCCTGATACGCTTCTCCGTCAGAATATCGTCCACCTTCGAAACCCTGGAATGGAAGTCGAGCCATTTCTTTGGGTCATACTGTATGAACTGGTTCTTCTGTGCCTCCTGGGTGATGACAAGAAAAGTCCTTATCTCTGTGAACTCCCTTCCCGCGAAGTACCTGAAATAGCTTCTTGTCAGGAACTCCGCATCATCAGGCACGTCATGATGATATGCCTGTCTGCACAGAATATCCTGCTTCTGCAGTGCATATCCCTCACCGATGGTCTGAAGGATATTGGATAGCACGTCATGAAACAGCATGTACTGTTCCGAATCCGTACATAGCTGCTGGACCGGATTGGTTATCTCAAAGATAACTGACGGTTCGCCCCTGGCCGAGAACAGCACGACATTACCGTCCGTCTCCTCCAGCTGCGCATAGAGTCCGTCAAATATTCTTTTCCTTTTGTGTGCCATACTGTATAAAGTGATTTACTGTTCTTTTCTCAGGCTTCTGTAGATATAGATGCCTCTTGCCCTTTTCTTGTTGTGAAGTCCACCACGCTGCTTGATGTAGATGGTTATCAGTCCCACCAGTGCCATGACCATCATGGCTATGAATCCTGCAATCTTTCCCAAAGCGATTGAGAAACCGATGAAGCCTACGAATGATACGCCTATGGCTGCCGCTGCCAGAGTAAGGAAACGGCCACGTATGCCCATAAACTCCAGCGGTTTCTGCAATCCCTTGAACACAGGGTAACCTTCCTGATTCATTGTCATGCTTGGAAAGGATTACTGGAAGAACAGCGGAAGAGCTTCCGAAAGTGCGATGAATGCGATACAGCCTCCGATGGTAAGCATGATGGTCTTCTTCACGTCCTGGTCTCCGTTCTGCATCTTGAAGTAGACGTTGAAGGCACCGACCAGAACGATAACGGCAGCAATGGCCTTCATCAGGTTCGATACCGGAGTCTGGTAGGAACTGACTTCCTGTGTGGCCTTGGTAAAACCTGCTGCACCCTTGCTTCCTGCCATTACGTTTGATGTGGAAATAACGAGTGCAATAGCCGCCATCACACACTTCTGTCCAAAACTTGAACCGATGAAACGCTCAGTAAGATTCCGGGCATTTTTCTTTATTATCTGCATTTCTGAATAATGTTAAAGGATTTCATCGCCAAAGAAACAGATGTCACTAAAGGAACGGTATATATCAGGCATTCTCACAGCTGAAGATAACGGCACCGAGGTCACTGGTACCGGTCTCTGCCAGCCGGTTTATTTCCTGTATGATATTCTCAACCAGAATGCCGTCAGTCATGATGGCCTCCCGGTAAACGTGTCTGGAAGATTCTGATTTGGATGCAGATTTCTCTGTACCGTCAGAATTATTACTTTCATTATTTGATTCGGGATTTTCCGTATTACTCTGTTCTGAACTTTGTTCTTTGGATTCAGGTTCATCCCGGTTTATTCTTATCGGCCTGAAGCTTCGTGCCTCTTCCGATATGTCTATGTCCTCTTCTTTATGGCTGTCCTGCTCGGCATTCTGTGCAGCCTTTGCCCTCTGAAAGTCCATGAAAATCATTGCCGCATAGTAGAATACCATTGCCACGAAAAGAAGGAATACTATCTGTCCGTACTGCATGGCTGTTGTAATATGATGTTGGAAGAAAGAGCGGAACTGTCCTGCGGAAGCGGAAGGATATGCAGTCCCAGTCTGATGCCCCGGCTTTCCAGACGTTCCCTGCGTTCCGTAGTGCCGGTATAATAAATCACGTTGTGTTCCTCACTGATGATGTATCCGTTTGACTTCATGTTTGAGCGCACCCTTACCTTTGCCCTGTTAGAAATGACACGGATACCGGTTATGGGTTCCAGTCCGAAGACGATACGCCGTCTTTCCCTCTTTACCATCTGGGTACGGATACGTGAGGAAATCAGGTGTTTCTCTTCACTGCTGCGTTTCAGTCCGAGTGCAGCGGCTATGCGTCCGACACTCATCCGGGTAATGCCGAGAGCTTTCCCTATCTCAGAGAAGGAACACTCCTGAAAGTGGTTTCTGATATAGTCGGCACGCTCCATCCATCTGGATTTGGCCATTTTTACAAGTCCAAGTTCACGGGCTTTCAGCTTGACGGTCGATTCGCTCAGGTTGAGAACGGCAGCTGTATAGGCCGTGGTCTCTACCGGATACAGCTCGACAAGAGCGGCCAGCATCCTGTCAGTCCAGTCTGTCTTTTTCATATCCTACAGATTATAGCTGTTAAACAAAGATTTCTTTTCCCTTCTGTATTCTGCCAGACGTGGCAGGTATGACTTGAAGAATGCCCTTACGATGGCATTCACCAGGTCAGAGCGGCATCTGCCATGTATATCGCAGTCATCAAGTGAATCCGCAAGGTCACGGTCAAGCTTGCAGACAAGTCTTTCAGTTTTGTCCGTTCCGGAACTGTCCGATTGAAGGAATTCCATGAAGTCATTCCAGCATCCTGTATCCGAAAGGGAAACAGCAGTATCCTTTTCCTGTGCTTCATTATTATTTTCTCTTTGCTCAACCTGTGTTCCTGCGGTATCTTCCGTCAATATAAGTTCTGAATCATTGATGCCTCTTGTCAGGTCATCTATTTCCGGTATATCCTTACTCATAGTGCTATGGTTATTGAAGTTTACTGATTATTCTGGTTCTTTATTCTGATTTTCGTTACTGTCCTGTGAAGCTTCATCAGACGGCTGTGCCTTCTTTTTCTTCTTAGGTTTTGGATTCAGATTTTCCGTCAGCTGTATGCCTTTGAGTTCTTTTTCCCTTATCGGTTGAAGTGTATCGTAGATACTCTGATAAACCTTATCAAAGACCGGTGTAACGATAGCAGCCTGCATATCCAGTGCCGCCATGGTGCTGAACCGTTCCATATCCGCACGTTTGGGGATCTTCGCAGTGACGTATCCATAGTTGGAGAAGGTATCCCTTGCATTGTCCCAGATAAGCAGTTCGGAACGCTTGCCGATTCTTCCGTCATTCAAATTGGGAATGATGAAGAGTCTGGCTTTCATCCTTTCACCGACAGCCTTTTTCAGCCGGTCAACAAACATGAGGAAACTGGCCGTGGACGGAACGGTTACCAGATCATAATGAAATGGAACTATGATGATATCCGAGTTGACGAACATGGGAATCAGCCCTTCCGCTTTCAGACTGCCTGGAGAATCCATAAGCACAACGTCAATTTCGGGATCGTTGTGCAGTTTCTCCATAAGGGAAGTCATCATCGCTTTGTCGTTGGCTTCGTATGCCCAT
>ERZ1504179.679-NODE-679-length-7774-cov-3.683379_pt1 | contig 7774 bp, 5 predicted proteins | sample MGYA00574904_ERZ1504179 | MGnify/ENA primary metagenome ERZ1504179 (study PRJEB39906, sample SAMEA3182112) | gut metagenome | biome: human; feature: gut; material: Stool; isolation source: human stools | place: Canada | collected 2013-05-06 ... | reverse complement strand
TTTCATAGTCTTGTTCATAACTTCTTTCTCCTTTTCTTCCTGTATTTTATTTTTGATTTTATGGTCCTTGTGAGGATCATATAATTTAAACAAATTAAGTCTGAGAGCATTGGTAACTACGCAGAAGCTGGATAAACTCATGGCTGCTGCTCCAAACATGGGATTAAGCTGCCACCCCAAAACAGGGATGAAAACTCCGGCTGCCAAAGGTATGCCTATAGTGTTATAAATAAACGCCCAGAAAAGATTCTCATGAATGTTGCGCAGCGTAGCCCTGCTCAGTCTTATGGCTGCCGGAACATCAGAAAGGCGGCTCTTCATGAGAACTATATCCGCCGCATCGATGGCAACATCTGTTCCTGCACCTATGGCAATGCCTATATCCGCTCTGGTGAGCGCAGGCGCATCGTTTATGCCGTCACCGACCATCGTGACTTTAGCTTTCTTCTTAAGCCTGCGTATAACGCTTTCTTTACCGTCAGGAAGGACTCCTGCGATGACTTCGTCTACGCCTGCTTCATCTCCGATGGCGCGAGCAGTCTTTTCATTGTCTCCTGTAAGCATTACGACACGTATGCCCATGTTTTTCATCTCTTCTACTGCTTGGCGGCTGTCCTCTTTGATTACGTCAGCAACTGCTATTATGCCTAAAAGCCTGCCGTCGTAGGCAAAGAACAAAGGCGTCTTTCCTGCTGCAGCCAATTCGTCAGAAGTTTTTTTCATGGTTTCAGAAACTTGCACAAGTCCTTCCATGAACTTCAAATTTCCTCCTGTGAGAGGTTTTCCGTCTATTAACGCTTCAAGGCCGTTGCCGGGCAAAGCTTTGAATCCTGAAACTTCTCTTAAATTAACAGATCGCTCTTTTCCGGCTTCCATTATAGCCTTAGCCAGAGGATGTTCGCTCTTTGATTCGAGAGCATAAGCCAGTTCAAGCAGCGTTTCTTCTGAGATTCCATCTTCCGGCAATATATCTGTCAATTTAGGCTCGCCTGACGTTATGGTACCCGTCTTGTCTAAAACTACTATTTGAGTCTTTCCTGCTTCTTCAAGAGATACGGCGTTTTTAAACAATATGCCATTTTTGGCTCCCATGCCGTTTCCGACCATAATCGCCACAGGCGTGGCCAATCCCAATGCGCACGGACAGCTTATTACCAAAACAGAAATTCCTCTTGCCAATGCAAATCCCACGGTCTGACCTGCAAGAAGCCAGGCTGCTATGGTGACTATGGCAATTCCTATAACTATAGGTACAAATACACCTGAAACTTTATCGGCAACTTTTGCGATTGGCGCTTTGGTGGCAGCAGCATCGCTGACCATCTGTATTATTTGAGAAAGCGTTGTATCTTCGCCGACTCTCGTCGCTTCACATTTTATGAAACCCGATTGGTTGATGGTAGCAGCAGATACTTGATCGCCGACAGATTTGTCAGCAGGTATGCTCTCTCCTGTAAGCGCAGCCTCGTTGACTGCGCTGCTGCCTTCTATGATTACGCCGTCTACCGGTATGTTCTCTCCCGGTCTTACAACGAATATATCGCCTTTTTTTACCTGTTCTATAGCTACTGTGGTTTCAACTCCGTCTTTTAAAATCACTGCCGTTTTAGGCGCAAGCTTCATAAGACTTTTCAGCGCATCTGTAGTCTTGCCTTTAGAACGTGCTTCCAACATTTTTCCTACAGTTATGAGAGCCAAAATCATTGCTGCCGATTCAAAATATAATTCATGCATGTAAGACATTACAGCTTCATGATCTCCGGCAAGCTGCGCGTCTGTCATAGCGAACAACGCTACTGTGCTGTATCCGAATGCCGCGGCCGAGCCTAACGCTACAAGAGTATCCATATTAGGAGCTCTATGCCAAAGGCTCTTAAATCCGCTTATAAAGAACTTTTAGTTTATAACCATGACTGCGGCTGAAAGAAGCAGCTGCAAAAGCCCCATAGCTACATGATTGTCTTCCAGAAAAGCCGGCGCCGGCCAGCCCCACATCATGACTCCCATGGAAAAATACATCAATATGATCAGAAAAATGATAGATGCCAGGAGCCTGCGTTTTAAAACGGGGGTCTCTCTGTCTTTGAGCATATCTTCTTCAGCACTAATGGTTTTTCCGGCGGCTGAGGAGGATGCCGCATCTTTAGCTCCTTTTATTGAAGCTCCATATCCTGCTTCTTCTACAGCTTTGATTACAGCATCAGGAGAAGCGCTTCCTTCTACTCCCATGGAATTGGTGAGCAAGCTTACAGAACACGAATCCACCCCCGGAACTTTAGACACAGCTTTTTCCACTCGCGCACTGCAGGCTGCGCAACTCATGCCTGTTACGTTATACTGCTCCATATTATTTTCCCCTTTATCATTTCATGAGCTTCTTTAGTAAAACCAGCAGCTCATCTATTACCTCATCATCTCCGTTGCGTATATCTCTTGCAACACATCCTTTTATATGGCTGGATAAAAGTTCTCTGTTGAAAGCGTTCACAGCTGCGCTGATGGCCGCTGATTGTATAAGTATATCTGTACAATATGCGTCTTTTTCTATCATTCCCTTGATGCCTCTTATCTGCCCTTCTATTCTGTTAAGCCTGTGTATAAGCTTCTTTTGTTCTTCAGAAGTCCTTTCTGTTGTCTTGCAACAACATGTATTTTTCTCTTTATTTTCCATATTAATTCACCTCAAACTTAAAAAGATACCCCTGTGGGGTATCTTAATTATATTTCTTTTCTTTGAAAATGTCAATTCTTTTATTTTATCCTTTTATATATCTGCCAGAGCATGTTCAAGACTGCGTAATTCCTATTCCATCTGCGATTGACATTACGATACTGGCATTTTACAGCCTCAGTCCTGCCTTCGTAAGAAATCCCTATATATACCAAACCTACCGGTTTTTCCTCTGTTCCTCCGTCAGGGCCTGCAATGCCCGTAACCGATATACACAAATCTGAGCCTGTTTTTTCCTTCAATCCTTCCGCCATTTCACAAGCGGTCTGCGGACTGACGGCTCCGTATCTTTCCAAAGTATCTGATGAAACTCCCAGTTCCTCCATTTTAGCCCTGTTGCTGTATGTGACTATACCTCTTTCAAATACAGCTGAAATTCCCGGAATATCTGTCAGAGCTCCGGCAAAAAGGCCTCCTGTGCATGATTCGGCACATGAAATAGATATATTTTTCTCGATAAGCATGTTGCCTACAACTTCTATCAGCTCCTGATCGTCACAGCTATAGACAAAGTCGCCTATTATATCCATGACCTTTTTTTCCATATCTGCCACTGCTTTTTCAGCCTGCTCTAAAGTCGGTCTTTTGGAAGCTATTCTAAGGCTGCATTCGCCCTCTTTGGCATATGTGGCTATGGTAGGGTCAGTCTGTCCGTCTATAAGAGGCAGCAGCATGGTTTCCATCTTAGATTCGCCTAAAGCGAAAGCTCTGAGAATCTTATAATATATCACGCTGTCTTGCATCTTTTCCAAGCGAGGTCTTATCTGCTTGTTGAACATGTTGGTCATTTCTCTCGGAGGACCCGGCATAGCTGCAATTATTTTGCCGTCTTTTTCAAGCCAAAATCCCGGAGCTGTACCCTGGTCATTGGGCAGAGGAATTGCAGTGGAAGGCATATCGGCCTGCTTTAAATTATTTTCCGTCATATGACGGCCCATTTTTTGATAATATTCTTTCAATGCTTCAAGGCATTGCTGATTGGTCACTATCTTGTCGCCCATAGCTTTGGCGATGACTTCTTTAGTCAGATCGTCCTGAGTAGGTCCTAGACCTCCTGTTGTAATTATCATATCGCAATCATGAAATGCAAAATATATGAGCTCTTCCAGGCGTTTAGGGTTATCTCCTACGCTGTAATGATACATTACATCTATTCCCAAATCATTAAGCTGCTGAGAAAGCCAGGCTGCATTGGTATTGACGATTTGGCCGAAAAGGATTTCCGTACCTACTGTAAGCAAAGCTGTCTTCATATGGTCACTCTCCTGTCGTCAGTTTTCATTGTTTTATTTTAAAGAAAAAAGCTGTCTGTTTTTCCAAACGTATTCAATGCCTGAATAAACGGTCATGATGAGGGACGCCCATAAGAAAGCCTGAGCCGTATACCATAACGGCAGATAGAACTTGCATGCCGGAACAAGCAGCAGCAGCGATACAGCGATCATTTGCAAAACTGTTTTAATTTTGCCGCTCATGTCAGCAGCTATAACTATTCCTTCAGACGCAGCTACAGTTCTCATGCCGGCCACAGTAAACTCTCTGGCCAAAATTATGATGAGCATCCATGCAGGAACAAAATACGGTATCATGAGGCATAACGCCGAATAAACCAATACTTTGTCAGCCAGCGGATCCATTATTTTTCCGAAATTGGTAACCAGATTATTTTTTCTGGCTATCTTTCCGTCAAGCATATCTGTAAAGGATGCGGCTACAAATATTACAAAGGCTGCAATATACCAGTTTAAATAATAGGCGGCTATAAAAAAAGGTACCGCAATAACCCTGGCTATAGTTAACTTGTTAGGCAGATTCATCTTTATACCTCCTTGCCTGTCAAATCATAATCAAAAGCGTCTTCTATTTTTACGTTTACTATCATGCCGGCTTTCAGCTCTCTGCATGAGGTGAAAATAACGGAATTATCTATTTCCGGCGCGTCATATCTGGTTCTTCCTATGTAGCTGCCGTCCTCATCTCTTTCTTCTACCAGCACCTCAAAGGTTTTTCCTACCTTTTCCTTGTTGCCGGCAAGTGAAATGTCAAGCTGATGTCTCATTATCTTATCGGCTCTCTGCTCTTTGATTTCCTGAGCTATCTGATCCTCCATTTCACCGGCAGGAGTGTTCTCTTCCTGGGAATAAGCAAATACCCCCAGACGGGCAAACTTCATTTCATCTACAAAGTCCAAGAGTTTTGAAAAATCTTCTTCTGTCTCGCCCGGAAAGCCGGTAATGAGAGTTGTCCTTATATGTATATCAGCTATGGCGTCTTTGAGTTTAGCTATAGTCTCTTTTATAGAGCTTTCTGTAGAGCGCCGGTTCATTCGCTTGAGAACGTTATCGCTGGCATGCTGAATAGGTATATCTATGTAATTGCATATCTTTTCTTCAGAGGCCATGACATCTATCAGCTCATCTGTTATTCTGTCTTCATAGCAATACATGAGCCTTATCCATCTTATACCTTCTATTTGGCACAAATCTCTGAGCAGCTGCGGTAAAGCCATATGTCCATATATATCTATCCCGTATAAGGTAAGATCCTGAGCTATCAATATCAATTCTTTGCAGCCCTTTTCAGCCAGCATTTCGGCTTCCTTGATGACATCTTCAGCTTTTTTGCTTCTGAACGGCCCTCTGATGTCAGGTATTACGCAATACGCACAGCGGTTATTGCATCCTTCAGCTATCTTCAGTGTGGCAGTGTAAGGGTTGTCTTCCAAATGTCTGGGGAGCAGACTAAGCTGACCGGAAGGGCAAGTCTTTACCTGATTTTTTTCTTCTAAAGGATTGTTGAGTTCCCTTAGTATTTCCGGCAGTCTTTCATATTCGTTGACGCCGATAAAACAATCGGCCTCCGGCATTTCTTCTGTCAAATCTTTGGCGTATCTTTGAGCAAGACATCCCGACACCACCAGCTTCCTGTTACCCTCTTTGTATTGGGCCAGCTGGAAAATTCTCTCTATGGATTCTTTTTTAGCGTCGTTGATAAATCCGCAAGTGTTTAAAATCATCACATCTGATTGGAAAATATCATCTACCAGCTGGATTCCGGCATCTTCCATTATGCCGCATGCCACTTGAGAATCGTTGAAGTTTTTAGGACATCCCAGTGTTTCCATGTATACCTTCATAAACTATTCTTCCTCTTTATCTTCATTCATCTTATCATATTCTTCTTCTGTTATCAGAACCTGTCTTGGCCTTGAACCGTCTTGAGGGCTTACTATGCCTCTGGCTTCCATCATATCCACGATTCTGGCTGCTCTGTTATAACCTATGCGGAATCTTCTCTGGAGCATAGAAACGGAAGCCTGTCCGCTTCTTACCACCAGCTCGATAGCATCAGGCAAAAGCTCATCTCCGTCATCTTCCGCACCTGTCTGGTCGGTTCTTTCTATCCTTGTGAGGACGTCCTGATTATAGTCGGTCTCTTTAACCTGACTTTTAACAAAATCTATGACTTTGTTGACTTCATGGTCAGAAATGAAAGCACCCTGAACTCTGATAGGCTTGCCCATTCCCATAGGATTAAACAGCATATCGCCCTTTCCTACCAGTTTCTCTGCGCCTTGCATGTCCAGTATAGTTCTGGAATCTACTTGAGAAGAAACGGCAAAGGCGATTCTTGAAGGAATGTTAGCCTTGATAACTCCTGTGATTACATCTACCGAAGGTCTTTGAGTAGCCACAATAAGATGCATGCCGGCCGCTCTTGCCATCTGAGCCAGCCTGCATATGGATTCCTCTATTTGTGAAGGCGCCGCCATCATCAAGTCTGCCAGCTCATCTATTATAATCACCACCTGAGGCATTACTTTATCAAGTTCATCATTGGCTTTTACAGACTCGTTATAAGTCTCCAAGTCCCTTACGCCCTCTTCTGCAAACTTTTTATATCTGTCAGTCATCTCTGCCACTGCCCAGTTTAAAGCAGCTGCAGCCCTTGACGGGTCTGTGACCACAGGTATCATAAGATGAGGAACTCCGTTATAATTGCCCAGCTCTACCACTTTAGGGTCTACGAGTATGAGCTTTACTTCATCCGGTCTGGCTTTATACAATAGGCTGGTGATTATCGTGTTGATACATACCGATTTTCCGGAACCTGTGGAACCTGCTATAAGCAGATGCGGCATAGCTTTCAGGTCAGCTACAATAGCCTTGCCGCTTATGTCTTTTCCAACAGCAAAAGTAATCTTAGATTTGCTGTTTTTAAATTCTTGCGAATCTATAATATCTCTTATATGGACCATAGTTACGGCGTCGTTTTCTACTTCTATGCCCACAGCCGCTTTTCCCGGTATAGGCGCTTCTATTCTGATGCTTTTAGCTTCCAGATTTAAAGCTATATCGTCGGCCAGCCTTACTATGCTGTTAACCTTGACACCTACTGATGGCTGTATTTCATATCTGGTTACAGTAGGCCCTTGAGTAACTTGAACTACTCGTGCGTCCACATGGAAGTTTCTGAGGGTTTCTTCCAGCTTCTGAGCCTTTTCTGTTAACAATCTGTCGTTAGTTTTTGGACCTGTCTTGCTCTTTTCAAGAAGGGCAACAGGAGGCATTTTATATTCATCAGACACAGCGTGCTCGTTGATTTCATCTTTTGAAAGCATTGCTTCTCTAGCTTCCTTTTTTGTAATGGTTTTTTTAGCAAAAGCCGCCTCAAATTGCTGTCTTCCTGCTGAATCGTCTTTCTCACCTGCTTTTTCTGAACCCAATCCCGTCATTTCTTCACCGGAATTTCCGGTAATTCCGTAACCATGTCCAAAGTCTTCCCGTTCCTCTAATCCGTAAGTTCCGGAAGACTGTCTGCCTCCGAACAAGGTTTCATCCTTCATATAATTTAAAACATTTGAAGAGGCATTGCCGTTGACTATCTTAATATTTCTTTTCCGGGAAAATAATCCCTTCGATGATTTTTCGGCCTCGCTGCCCTCTACATCATCCATAGTCATCTGAGCTGAAACATCTGAATCCGGATTTTCATTATCAAGAAAAGAGTTTTCTTTTATGAGCCTTTTTTCCTCACGTCTTT
>ERZ1504179.657-NODE-657-length-7877-cov-4.376502_pt1 | contig 7877 bp, 6 predicted proteins | sample MGYA00574904_ERZ1504179 | MGnify/ENA primary metagenome ERZ1504179 (study PRJEB39906, sample SAMEA3182112) | gut metagenome | biome: human; feature: gut; material: Stool; isolation source: human stools | place: Canada | collected 2013-05-06 ... | reverse complement strand
CAGTTCAACCAGTTCTTTGGCATCCCGCTTGCTAAGCCCAAGCTTATCAAACAGATATTCTGACATTTCAGCTTTTGTAAGCGCCATAGGTTCAATCCCTCAATGATGCCTGGAATCGCTCTTTTAATGCCTCTACACATTTGGCGACGGTAGCGGCAATCTCCTCTTCTTCGAGTGTACGGCTGGTATCTTGCAGGATCAGGCTTATGGCGAGGCTCTTATACCCCTCCGCAACACCCTTACCGCGGTACACGTCAAATAAGTTTACGCCAACTACCTGATTTACGCCAACTTTCTTACATTCGGATAAAATATCCGCTGCGGGAACGTTTTCTGCGACCACCACCGCGATGTCACGACGGTTCGCCGGAAAGCGAGAAATTTCGCGCGCCTGAGGCACCACGCGGTCTGCGAGCTTGTTCCACTCCAGTTCGAACACCAGAGTGCGACCGTTAAGATCCAGTTTACGTTCCAGTTCAGGATGAACAACCCCAACAAAACCAATACGTTCACCTTTCAGATAAATCGCTGCGGATTGCCCCGGATGCAGTGCCGGATTCGCTTCTGCACGGAACTCAACCTCATTCAGTTTACCGGTCAGGTCGAGAACGGATTCAAGATCGCCTTTCAAATCATAGAAATCAACGGTCTCTTTTGCCAGGTTCCAGTGCTCTTCGTAACGGTTACCGCAAATCACACCGGCTAACATCAGATCCTGACGAATACCCAACGGTGCCTGAGTATCTGGCACGAAACGCAGACCGCTTTCGAAAATGCGTACACGATTCTGCTGACGGTTCTGGTTGTACACCACGGTTGCCAGCAGGCCGGTCCACAGGGAAAGACGCATTGCTGACATTTCAACGGAAATAGGGCTTGGCAGCAGTAAGGCTTCAACGCCTGGATGGATCATCTGCTGCACTTTCGGATCAACGAAGCTGTAGGTGATCACTTCCTGATAGCCTTTGTCGTTGAGCAGCGTTTTCACGCGCTTGAGCGACAGGTCAGCTTCACGGTGAGTACCCATAATCAGGCTTGCCTGTACCGGCTCATCCGGGATGTTGTTGTAGCCGTAAACACGCGCGACTTCTTCGACCAGATCTTCTTCAATCTCCATGTCGAAACGCCAGCTCGGCGCAACTGCCTGCCACTCGTCTTTGCCTTCGGTCACTTCGCAGCCGAGACGACGCAGAATGTCAGTGACCTGCTCATCGGCAATATGATGGCCAATCAGGCGATCCAGTTTGCTGCGACGCAAAGTGATGGTTGCACGTTTCGGCAGCGTTGCTTCGTTGGTGATATCAATTACCGGACCAGCCTCACCACCACAGATGTCGATCAGCAGACGGGTCGCACGTTCCATCGCTTTGTGCTGCAGTGCCGGATCAACGCCACGCTCATAACGGTGAGACGCATCGGTATGCAGGCCATGACGACGAGCACGACCGGTGATAGATAGTGGGCTGAAGAAAGCACATTCCAACAGGACGTTTTGCGTTTCTTCATTTACGCCAGAATGTTCGCCACCAAAGATGCCGCCCATCGCCAGCGCCTTGTTGTGGTCGGCGATGACCAGGGTGTCAGCATTCAGCTTCGCTTCAGTACCATCGAGCAATACCAGCGTTTCACCCTCTTTTGCCATCCGCACCACAATGCCGCCTTCAATGCGATCTTTATCGAAAGCGTGCATCGGCTGGCCCAGTTCGAGCAGCACATAGTTGGTGACGTCAACAACTGCATCGATAGAACGGATCCCGCAACGACGCAGTTTTTCTTTCATCCACAGTGGAGTTGGCGCTTTAACGTTAATGCCTTTTACCACACGGCCAAGATAGCGCGGGCAGGCATCCGGCGCTTCTACTGCAATCGGCAGCGTGTCGTCGATGGTCGCACCAACCGGAACGATTTCCGGTTCAACCAGCGGCAGCTGGTTCAGCACGGCAACGTCACGCGCAACACCAATGATACCTAAGCAGTCGGCACGGTTTGGTGTCACGCTGATTTCGATGGTGTTGTCATCGAGTTTCAGGTATTCGCGGATGTCGGTGCCAATCGGCGCATCTGCAGGCAGCTCGATTATGCCGTTATGATCGTCAGAAATTCCCAGCTCAGAGAAGGAGCACAGCATCCCTTCAGACGGTTCGCCACGCAGTTTCGCGGCTTTAATTTTGAAATCACCCGGCAGAACAGCACCAATGGTCGCTACCGCCACACGCAGGCCCTGACGGCAGTTTGGCGCACCGCAGACGATGTCCAGCAGGCGATCGCCGCCGACATTCACTTTTGTCACACGCAGTTTGTCAGCGTTCGGATGCTGCGCACACTCAACCACTTCACCAACGACCACGCCGTGGAAGCTACCGGCAACCGGTTCTACACCATCAACTTCCAGGCCCGCCATCGTGATTTGATTTGCCAGCGCGTCGCTATCAATCGCCGGGTTCACCCATTCGCGTAACCACAGTTCACTGAATTTCATAATCTATTCCTGCCTTATTTAAACTGTTTGAGGGAACGCAGATCGTTTTCGAAGAATGAACGCAGGTCGGTGACGCCGTAACGCAACATGGTCAGACGCTCCATCCCCATCCCGAAGGCGAAACCAGAGTAAACTTCCGGGTCGATGCCAACGTTACGCAGTACGTTCGGATGTACCATTCCGCAGCCCAGTACTTCCAGCCATTTACCGTTTTTACCCATGACGTCCACTTCTGCAGAAGGTTCGGTAAACGGGAAGTAGGAAGGACGGAAGCGGATCTGCAAATCTTCCTCAAAGAAGTTACGCAGGAAGTCGTGCAGCGTGCCTTTCAGGTTGGTAAAGCTGATGTTGGTATCAACAATCAGACCTTCCATCTGATGGAACATCGGCGTGTGAGTCTGGTCGTAGTCGTTACGATAAACGCGGCCAGGCGCGATGATACGAATCGGTGGCTGCTGAGCTTTCATGGTGCGGATCTGCACGCCAGAGGTCTGGGTACGCAGCAGGCGGGTAGCGTCAAACCAGAAAGTGTCGTGGTCAGCGCGCGCCGGGTGGTGACCAGGAATGTTCAGAGCATCGAAGTTATGATAATCGTCTTCGATTTCCGGCCCGGTTGCCACGGTAAAGCCAAGCTCACCGAAGAAACTTTCGATACGGTCGATGGTACGGGTCACCGGATGCAGACCGCCGTTTTCAATACGACGCCCCGGCAGGGAGACATCAATCGTTTCCGCCGCCAGACGCGCATTCAGCGCTGCGCTTTCCAGTTCCGCTTTACGTGCATTCAGCGCCTGCTGAACCTGCTCTTTCGCTTCGTTGATAACCGCACCGGCTGCCGGGCGTTCTTCTGGCGGCAGCTCACGCAGGGTCGTCATCTGAAGGGTTAAGTGCCCTTTTTTACCCAAATATTCGACGCGCACATTGTCTAACGCGGCAACATCTGACGCCTGGCTAATGGCCGCCTTCGCACTGGCAACCAGTTCTGCGAGATGTGACATGGTTTTCCTCATTGTGTCAGTGGTGACACTGGTTCGTTGGACTTAATTTTTTCAAAACGCGCATACAAAAAAAGCCTCCACTGGGAGGCTTTCAGGCGCTGTTTTCCGTTTCTCTTCTCACGCGCTAGCCTCCTGGAGTCAGGTGCTAAAGTAAAAAAAGAAGCGGAAAATAGCAGCATTCATTGCTTGCGTTACCTTTTGGTACTTTTCAAAAGACCTTTATTGAAAAGGCTACGGCGATAAAAGTCAATGTTTTGATGGCGTTGAAACGAAAAGAGGGAGACTAGCTCCCTCTTTCAACTGGCTTATGCCAGAGCTGCTTTCGCTTTTTCAACCAGAGCGGTGAACGCTACTTTGTCGAATACTGCGATATCAGCCAGGATCTTACGGTCGATTTCAACAGAGGCTTTTTTCAGGCCATTGATGAATTTGCTGTAAGAAATACCGTTCTGACGTGCTGCTGCGTTGATACGCGCAATCCACAGTTGACGGAACTGACGCTTACGTTGACGACGGTCACGGTAAGCATACTGACCAGCTTTGATAACAGCCTGGAAGGCAACGCGGTATACGCGAGAACGCGCACCGTAGTAGCCTTTAGCTTGTTTCAAAATTTTCTTGTGACGTGCGCGTGCAATAACACCACGTTTTACGCGAGCCATATGTGCTCTCCTGTATCTATATTCTAATTAAAAAGTTAAAAACGTTAACGGCTTATGCGTACGGCAGGCACGCGATTACCAGGCCCAGATCGCCTTTGGAAACCATGGCTTTCGGACGCAGGTGACGTTTACGTTTGGTCGCTTTTTTGGTCAGAATGTGACGCAGGTTAGCGTGCTTGTGCTTAAAACCACCTTTACCGGTTTTTTTGAAGCGCTTAGCAGCACCGCGTACGGTCTTAATTTTTGGCATTTTAATAACTTCCACTTCGCATTGTTAATAAACGAAACAAAGGCGAACAATGCCTGTGAAGCCCAAAGGCTCCACAGACAGTGCTACTTGAAGGCCTTACTGTTTCTTCTTAGGAGCGAGCACCATGATCATCTGGCGGCCTTCGATCTTCGTTGGGAAGGATTCGACCACTGCCAGTTCTTGCAAATCGTCTTTCACGCGATTAAGCACTTCCATACCGATTTGCTGGTGCGCCATCTCACGACCACGGAAACGCAGCGTGATTTTGGCTTTATCACCCTCTTCGAGAAAGCGAATCAGGCTGCGGAGTTTTACCTGATAGTCGCCTTCATCTGTACCAGGACGGAATTTAATTTCCTTAACCTGGATAACTTTTTGCTTTTTCTTCTGTTCCTTAGAAGACTTGCTCTTTTCATAGAGGAATTTGCCGTAATCCATTATACGACAAACCGGCGGCTCGGCGTTAGGGCTGATCTCGACTAAGTCTACTCCGGCTTCTTCTGCTTTCTCCAGAGCTTCTCTCAGACTCACAATACCAAGCTGCTCGCCTTCCAGACCTGTTAAGCGAACTTCCTGGGCGCGAATTTCGCCATTGATACGGTTAGGGCGCGCCGTTTGAACTCGTTTTCCGCCTTTAATACCTTATTCCTCCAATTGTTTAAGACTGCGGCTGCGAATCTCTTGTTGCAGCTTCTCGATCACTTCATTTACGTCCATGCTTCCCAGGTCTTTACCACGGCGGGTGCGAACGGCAACTTTGCCTGATTCCACCTCTTTATCACCACAGACCAGCATATACGGGACGCGACGCAAAGTGTGCTCGCGGATTTTAAAGCCAATCTTCTCATTTCTCAAGTCTGCTTTAACACGAATGCCCGCATTTGATAGTTTTTGCGTCAATTCGTTAACGTATTCAGATTGTGAATCGGTAATATTCATGATAACAACCTGAACCGGCGCAAGCCAGGTCGGGAAGAAACCAGCGAATTCTTCGGTCAGGATACCGATGAAACGTTCCATCGACCCCAGAATTGCGCGGTGAATCATAACCGGTACCTTACGCTCGTTGTCTTCGCCCACATAGGAGGCGCTCAGACGAGACGGCAAGGAGAAGTCCAGCTGTACTGTACCGCACTGCCATGCACGATCGAGGCAGTCATACAGGGTAAATTCAATTTTCGGACCGTAGAAAGCGCCTTCACCCAGTTGATATTCAAACGGGATGTTGTTTTCTTCCAGCGCAACCGCCAGGTCCGCCTCAGCACGATCCCACATTTCGTCGCTGCCAATACGTTTTTCAGGACGAGTGGAGAGTTTGACGACGATCTTCTCGAAGCCAAAAGTGCTGTACATATCATAGACTAAACGGATACATCCGTTAACTTCATCGCGAATTTGTTCTTCAGTACAGAAGATATGCGCGTCATCCTGGGTAAAACCACGTACACGCATCAGGCCATGCAGCGAACCTGATGGCTCGTTACGGTGGCAGCTACCAAACTCGGCCATACGCAGCGGCAAATCGCGATACGACTTCAGCCCCTGGTTGAAAATTTGTACGTGACCCGGGCAGTTCATCGGCTTAATGCAGTATTCACGGTTCTCAGAAGACGTGGTGAACATTGCATCTTTGTAGTTGTCCCAGTGACCGGTTTTTTCCCACAGGACACGGTCCATCATGAACGGACCTTTAACTTCCTGATACTGGTACTCTTTCAGTTTAGAACGAACAAACACTTCCAGTTCACGGAAGATCGTCCAGCCGTCGTTGTGCCAGAATACCATACCCGGCGCTTCTTCCTGCATATGGTACAGGTCGAGCTGTTTACCGATTTTACGGTGGTCGCGTTTCGCGGCTTCTTCCAGGCGCTGCAGGTAAGCGTTAAGCGCTTTTTTGTCTGCCCACGCCGTACCGTAAATACGTTGCAACATTTTGTTGTTGCTGTCGCCACGCCAGTAAGCCCCTGCCGTTTTCATTAGTTTGAAATGATGGCAGAAACGCATGTTCGGTACGTGCGGACCGCGGCACATATCGACATATTCTTCATGGAAGTACAGACCTGGCTTGTCATCATGGGCGATGTTTTCGTCAAGAATGGAGACTTTGTAGCTCTCCCCACGGTTGGCGAAAGTTTCACGCGCTTCGTGCCAGCTGACTTTCTTCTTAATGACGTCGTAGTTTTTCTCAGCAAGCTCATGCATCCGCTTCTCGAGTGCTTCGACATCTTCCTGGGTTAACGTGCGGTCAAGATCAACGTCGTAATAAAAACCGTTGTCAATAACCGGGCCGATTGCCATTTTGGTATGCGGCCAAAGTTGTTTAATCGCGTGCCCTAACAGGTGCGCACAGGAGTGACGAATGATCTCCAGACCTTCTTCGTCTTTGGCAGTAATGATCGACAGTTGTGCGTCGTTTTCAATCAGATCGCAAGCATCAACCAGTTCGCCATTAACGCGCCCTGCGATACAGGCTTTCGCCAGACCTGGACCAATGTCCAGCGCAACATCCATGGGGCTTACAGCGTGGTCGTAATGGCGTTGGCTGCCATCAGGAAGAGTTATAACAGGCATTTTATATCCTTATTTGCAGTGGTGACCCACACGAAAGATCACATACAAAGAAAAATTTGTTTATTAACAGTTCATTGCGAAACCATCTAGCCAACAAATGCTAAATTGGTTCGCAATCAGGTACACAAATGAAAGACATTAACCTCTCACCTTCCACCCGGTTGAACGATGTTAACACTAAAAAAAGGGAGATTGTACCTTTCCGTTTCACATTGATTCGATTCGCAATTCGTTTGTAGTGAGTACACCAGCAAAACGCTTAAAGAACCACTGATAACATCACAGAGTGTCTGAAAGGTTTACTACGAGCGGATTTACAGCAGCATAAACTGAATCCAGCAAAGTTCGTTGCGTGATTTGGCGGTAGTATTTAAACGATCATGAGATTAATGACGAAGTAGTCATATCGCAATGATAAAAGTGACACAATTCTTATAGCAATTTTTCGTGCGCATTTCGTTCTGGCGATAATAATCAATCATCATCCTCAAAATCTCCAGACATATATAAGGCGAATAGATTATGAGTAAAAACGATATCATTATCAGAACTCATTATGAGTCTCCTCATAGAATGCACATCGATAGCGACATACCAACGCCTTCATCAGAGCCTATTAATCAATTTGCGCGCCAGCTCATCACCCTACTTGATACCTCTGATTTAAGTTCGATGCTGTCATACTGTGTTACTCAGGAATTTACCGCAAACTGTCGAAAAATATCACAAAATTGTTATTCCACTGCCCTTTTTACCATTAACTTTGCCACTTCACCCATCCATGCAGAAAATATACTCATTACATTACACTATAAAAAAGAAATCATTTCCTTATTACTGGAAACCACGCCTATTAAAGCTAACCATTTGCGAAGCATACTGGATTATATTGAACAGGAACAGTTAACTGCCGAAAA
>ERZ1504179.640-NODE-640-length-8042-cov-3.468762_pt1 | contig 8042 bp, 5 predicted proteins | sample MGYA00574904_ERZ1504179 | MGnify/ENA primary metagenome ERZ1504179 (study PRJEB39906, sample SAMEA3182112) | gut metagenome | biome: human; feature: gut; material: Stool; isolation source: human stools | place: Canada | collected 2013-05-06 ... | reverse complement strand
CTCCTGTGGCGTGAGTTTTCGAAACGAATAGAATGCCTAGAGAATATGGCTGAAAAAGAACAAGCCCTGACTGCTGGAGATATCGAGACACTAGTACTTTCTGAGCTTGAACAGGTACTTTATGAAAATTCCGTATATCTTAAGCTGGAGCCGATGCGTCCGGCCATTCTCGAAAAAAATGTCGATCCTGAGCTGCTGGATAAAATGAAGGGCGAATTGGCCGAAAAACTTCTCAGACTCAGTGAGAAACTTAGCCGAAGTGGCGTTGTCGGCAGAGAGGATGTACTGGAAATATTTTTTGTCGAAATAGGAATCATAATAAGCTGTGGATTGCAAAAAGCGTTGGAGAAGGGGTTTGACGTGCGCCCGCATATAATTGACAGAATGAGCTGTTATCTGCAAGGCCGCAGGCAGATGAATAAAAAGGGGTAAAGGAGAAACTTAAATGCTGCAAATACAACACTTAAGTAAGGAATATAGGACCGGTGATCTGGTGCAGAAAGCGCTCGACGATGTGAGTCTGAGCCTTAGGGACAATGAGTTTGTCGCTATCCTTGGTCCGAGCGGTTCAGGTAAGACAACGCTGCTCAATATCGTCGGTGGACTTGATAGATACGACAGTGGAAACTTGCTCATCAATGGAATATCCACAAAAAAATATAAGGACAGGGACTGGGATTCGTATCGCAATCATACGATTGGCTTTGTTTTTCAGAGCTATAATCTCATACCGCATCAAACGGTCCTGTCGAACGTGGAACTGGCACTGACTATTTCAGGAATTGACAAAGAAGAAAGACGATCGCGGGCAATCAGAGCACTGGAAGAGGTAGGTCTCGGTGATCAGCTTCATAAGAAACCAAATCAGATGTCAGGAGGACAAATGCAGAGAGTGGCCATTGCCAGAGCTCTTGTAAACGATCCTGACATCCTGCTGGCTGACGAGCCAACGGGAGCGCTCGACAGTGAGACCAGCGTGCAGGTTATGGATTTGCTAAAAGAAGTAGCAAAAGACAGGCTTGTAGTTATGGTAACTCACAATCCTGAGCTGGCACAGCAATATGCCACACGTATAGTGAACTTAAGGGATGGAAAAATAATTTCCGACTCAGATCCTTTTGAGCCGGAAGCATCTTCGCTGAAGGAGCCTCAGCATAAGAACATGGGAAAGTCTTCGATGTCCTTTTTGACAGCCCTTTCGCTGAGCTTCAATAATCTGCGGACAAAAAAAGCTAGAACGATCCTGACCTCTTTTGCCGGTTCGATAGGTATTATCGGAATCGCCCTAATACTTTCGCTTTCTACTGGTGTCAACAGGTACATTGAGACGGTTGAAAGCGAGACGCTTTCGCAGTACCCTTTGCAGATACAGAGTGCTGGCCTTGATTTTTCATCTATGCTGGCAGACATGACCGGTACGGCGGAAACAGGAGAGGATGATGAAAGCGGAAGCGGAAATTCTGATGGGGAGATCAATGTCATCGATATGCTGTCGAGCATGTTTGCTACCGTAAACTCAAACGACCTCGCGTCACTTAAGGATTATCTTGACAACGGAGACAGTGGAATAGAGCAATATACAAGTGCGATAGAATATTCGTATGATATAGATCCGCTAATATTTGGGAAAAGTGGTGACGGATATCGGCAGGTAAATCCGGACACATCGTTTGCCGCCTTGGGATTCGGCTCGTCGGCAGGTGCCAACAGCATGATGTCGACTATGATGAGCACGGACATGTTTATCAAATGCCAGAAAACCCTGAGCTATATCAGAGCCAGTATGATGTTAAAGCCGGACGTTGGCCTGAAAATTATAACGAATGTGTTCTTGTGCTTTCACAAAACGGCAACATTAGTGATTTTATGCTTTATACCCTGGGGCTGCGTGATTATCATGAGCTGGACGATATGATACAGCAGTTCATAAATGAAGAAAATGTTACCGTGCCGGAAAATAGCGGTTCGTATTCATATGACGATATTCTCAGTATAACTTTTAAGATCATCAATGCAGCAGATTTGTATCAATATGACAGCCGGTACGGAATATGGAAAGATAAGCAGGAAGACAGTGAGTACATGAACAGCATTGCAGAGGCAGCGGAAGATCTCAAAATTGTCGGCATCGTGCAGCCGTCAGAGGATGCCAATGGCCTCATGTTGATGACCGGCATCGGTTACCCTGCTTCGCTGACAGAATATGTGGCAGAGCAGGCCGCACAGAGCCAGATAGTCAAGGACCAGCTTGCTGACAGGTCGTACAATGTCCTGACAGGAGAAGCTTTTGGCGAGCAGGATGGGAACTCAGGGTTTGATATGAACAGCATGTTCACGATTGATGAAACAAAAATGCAGGAAGCCTTCACTGTTGATGAAAGTGTAATTGCTTCAGCGATGGAAAAGGCGTTTGGAGATATGATGCAAAATGCGGCCGGCAGTATGACTCCCGCTAACATGCAGAAGATGATGGCTGCTCTTATGGAAGGTTTTCAAGAATACAGCGCGCAAAATGCAGGCACAGGATCTAGCAGTGAGGCAGGCAGTGGCGCGGCTCTCGGTAGTCTGAATGACTATCTTAAGACGCAGCAGGCCAATGAGATTATTGCAGCAAACTTTGCCGAAATCATCGCGTCTAACGGAGGAATGACAATTTCCGCGGAACAGTTGCAGGAGCTGATGACGAATATAATGCAAGGGTACAGGCAGTATGCTGCTGACTTGGGGTATACCGATCCTGCACGTTTTGATGAATATCTAGCAGAATACATGGCCACCGATCAGGCTCAGGATATAATAGAGGAATGGTCGCGTGGAGTTTTCTCAGGATTTGACAGCATGACTGTTTCGCCGGAACAGATGGAGAAGATGACACAGGAGCTGACAGCCGGCTATATGGCTTATATGCAGGAGAACGGAGGCAGTGTCTCATCGCCGCTTAGCGAACAGTTTGCTGCTTATCTTGAAACTCCTGAAGCCGCTGCTTTGATGGAAGAGGCTTTTGCGCCATCCTCCGGTACAGTAGACATATCGCAAATAAGCGCACAGCTTGGAGATGCGATGCAAAGCGCGCTCAGCATCGATGCTGATGTTTTCTCAGAGGCGTTTACAATAAATATGAGCGGAGAAGAAATGATGGAGCTGATGATGTCCATGAGCAGCTCTGAAAGTGCGACGCTCGACAGCAATTTGCGCACGTTCGGATATGCCGATTTTGACTCTCCGAGCATGATAAGCATTTATCCGCTCAACTTTGAAAGCAAGGAGCAGGTCGTGGCGATCCTTGACAGCTATAATCAGCAAATGGAGGACAGCGGTCAAAAAGATAAGGTTATAACCTATACTGATATTGTGGGTGCAATGATGTCATCTGTAACGACAATAATCGACGTCATCAGCTATGTACTAATTGCATTCGTTGCTATTTCGCTTATTGTTTCTTCGATTATGATTGGCGTAATTACGTATATAAGCGTATTGGAGAGGAAGAAAGAAATAGGAATCCTTCGTGCCATCGGAGCGTCTAAGGGGAATATTTCACAAGTATTCAACGCTGAAACATTTATCATAGGCCTGTGCGCTGGTGTGATGGGCATACTGATCTCATTGTTGATACTGATACCGGGCAATGCACTGATTCACCATCTGGCAAATACCAGCGACATCAGCGCTGTGCTTCCGGTAGTTCCTGCGGTGATTCTGATCATCCTCAGCATAGTGCTGACGCTGATTGGTGGTATTATCCCGTCTCGCAAAGCAGCAAAAAGCGACCCTGTGGCAGCCCTCAGGTCAGAATAAAATTTTATGGAATAAGCAAAAAGAGAGAAAATGCCAAAAGCATTTTCTCTCTTTTCTCTTCTTCTCTTTTGAAAACCTTAATTTCTATATCTTTTCAAAGTCTTCTGCGCCATGTTTGCACAGAGGACAGATAAAGTCAGGCGGCAGCTCATCGCCTTCGTATACATATCCGCATATCTTGCACACATAGCCGTGCTTTTCTTCCTCAATCTTTGGCTGCGGCTTCGGCTTGATGTGGTCAAAGTAGTAAGCGTAAGTTACTGAAGGCTCCTGGCTGAGAAGCTCTGCTTCGGTGACTTCCGCCACAAATAAAGTGTGAGAGCCGTAATCGTAGGAATCGATAACCTTAGCTGACATGAAAGCGTTGGTCCCTAAAGTTACATACAGCAGACCGTTGGCGCTGCGCGCTACATTTTCTTCAAATCCGGCGAACTTGTCCGTATCTTTGCCGCTGGCAAAGCCGAATCTCTTGAATGTATCAAAAGATGTATTCTCAGATAAGAAGGAAATGTTGAAAACTCCTGTATTGAGAATCATATCATGAGTGTAGTTGGCCTTGTTAACAGCTATGTTTATGCGATTAGGCGAGCTGGTAAGCTGAGCCGCTGTGTTGATGATGCAGCCATTGTCCTTTTCGCCTGATTTGGCGGTGAGTACGAACAGACCATATGAAAACTTCTGCATAACTATAGGGTCTACCTTTGCGGCAGCCATGGCGGTTTCATCCATAACAGGCTTTTCAAAGCGAGGTATGGTGGCAGAGATGGCATCGACTAACTCGTCGATTTGAGCATTCTGCTCCGGCTTCAGAGCAGACTTTATGGTTATCGTATTATCAAGAATAGTCATATCCTTGCAACCTTCGATGATCTTGCGCATCAAGCCTCCGCTGGTCGGCGCCCAAGAACCGTTTTCCACAAAGGCAACGGTGCGGTTTTGTATATTGTGGGCAGCCAGATCATTAAGCAGTTCTTCCATGGAAACGAATATGCCGGCATTGTAAGTGGTAGAAGCGAAAAGCAAGTGGCTCCACTGGAAAGCGGCAGCAATGATTTCTGAAGCCGGAGTTACGGAAACATCAAACATTACGGTTTTAATGCCTTTGTCTCTTAAGCGTGAAGAGATGATTTCAGCAGTGTTTTCTGTATTGCCGTAAACAGATGCGTATGCGATCATAACGCCTGTTTCTTCAGGTGTGTAGGTGCTCCATTTGACATATTTGTCGAAATAGTCCTCCAGGTTTCTTCTCCATACAAAACCGTGAAGCGGGCAAATCATTTTCACGTCTAAGCCGTGAGTCTTTTTGAGCATGGACTGCACTTGATTTCCGTATTTTCCCACTATGTTGCAGTAATAACGGCGGGCTTCGTCCATGTAGTTATGCTCAAAGTCTACTTCATCAGCGAATATGGCTCCGTTGAGAGCTCCGAAAGTACCAAATGCGTCAGCTGAAAACAGTGTTCCGGAAGTCTCGTCGAAAGTCACCATTACTTCCGGCCAGTGCACCATAGGAGCAAATATAAATTTGAGCACATGATGCCCTGTATTGAGAGTATCTCCTTCTTTTACAACAAAGGATTTAGATGTAAGATCCACGTTGAAAAACTGATCAATCATAGCAAGAACTTTCTGGTTGCAAACGATTTTTGTATCAGGATATCTGAGCAGAAGTTCGCTCAGCGTTGCTGAGTGATCCGGCTCCATGTGTTGTATTACAACGAAATCCAGCTTTCTGCCGCCTAGGGCGTGCTCGATATTCTGGAAGAAAGTATCGCTTACCGCTTTATCTACCGTATCGAAAAGAACGGTGATGTCGTCGGTAAGCAGATATGAATTATAGGAAACGCCTCTCGGAACTGAGTAGACGCCTTCAAACATAAACAGTCGGCGATCATTGGCGCCAACCCAAACCAGATCGTCTGTAATCTTTTTAGTACAGTACATTGATGACTACCTCCTTTTGCAATTAAAAACAATCATCTTGTTTTTAGAATAACAAATCCCTGAAAGCTTTGCAAGGGATGAAATTGCCAACAATGTGTTGATTAAGTGATTTAATTGATTTAATAGATTTAATAGCAAGACATATTATGGTAGAATAAACGAAAGAAAGTGCGGAGGAAGTAAGAGAAAATAAATTATGGAAAATATTACGATTATAAACATATCTGACATGCCGGAAATCATTGAGAAGGCTGCTTGCTGGTTTTCTTCCAAATGGGGCATTCCAGAGGAGGAGTATCTGACAAGCATGAAACTTTCCGTGCGGCAAAGAAATGAAAATAAGAAATCCATGCAGAATTTAGCTTTAAATTCAACGCCCCAGTGGTACGTGATTTTAGATGAAGACGCAAGGATAATCGCCGGAGCAGGAATAATAGATAACGATTTTCATGAAAGGAAGGATTTAGCTCCTAACTTGTGCGCGCTGTATGTTGAAGAAAGATGGCGCAATCGAGGAATTGCAAGGAAGCTTCTGGATTTTGCCAGAAGTGAAATGGCTAAGAACGGCATAGAAAGGCTGTATTTAGTTACAGACCATACTGATTTTTATGAGAAATGCGGTTGGCGGTTTGTTACCATGGTTAGAGGAGACGATGGGATCCCGGAGCGCATGTATGAGGCTGATTGCACGGTCGGAGAGATTACCATTAGCGGTGAGCGAGGCGATAACGATCGCAATCGCAGTGTGCCAGGAAGTAATGAGCTTGAGTATGAAATAAGAAGGATGGAAGAAAAAGACTTAGACAGTGTCATGGTCATATGGCTGGAAACTAACAAGCAGGCGCATCAGTTCATAGCTGAAACTTATTGGGAAAATAATTTTGAGCAAGTAAAAGAAATCCTTCCTCAAGCAGAAGTGTACGTAGCTGAAAGGAAAGGTTTGCTTGAGGAGTCTGACGACAGCCTCTTAGCAGGATTTATAGGCATGGATGAAAACTATGTAGAGGGAATTTTTGTGCGTAAGGACTGCCAGTCTCATGGAATAGGCAAAGGGCTGCTGGATTATGCAAAAGGAATTAAGCCGGAGCTTTCTTTGAACGTCTATGAAAAAAATAACAGAGCGGTGCAGTTTTATGAGCGAGAAGGCTTTGAAATATGCGAAAAAACTGTTGACGAGGCCACAGGACAGGCCGAGTATCTAATGAGATGGAGTAAAAAATGATATACAAAATGAAAGATATGAAAGACGTGCAAAAATTATTTGATAATATTGACGATCCTATGGTGTCGGTCTGCCTGAGTAATATTATGGGCAATGTATATGCCGATGACCAGCAGGAACCGAAATCGGCAGTGGCAACTTTAGGGAACTTTTCATTTTTTGCCGGGCTGGCAAACAAAGAAATAGTGTCTCAACGCATAGCCCTTTTATTTGACCGGGGGATAGACTTTCATATATTGACGCCGCCTGATTCTCAGTGGGAAAAAGTGATTGAAGAATGCTTCCCGGAAAGAAGCAAAAAAATAACGAGATATGCCATGAAAAAAGATGTCTCAGGATTTGATAAGGAGCGATTGAAAAGCTTATTTTCTTCCCCGCCTGCGGGTTATGAGATTAGGAGGATAGACGGAGAACTTTTCGCTGAGTGCCTTTCAGCGCCTTGGAGTCAGGACTTGGTAGGCAATTACAGAGATTTTACTGAATATGAAAAGTTGGGCGGAATGGGTTTTGTCGCAATCAAAGACGGTCAAATCGCCGCCGGAGCCTCTTCTTATGCCTCCGGCCCCGGATACCTGGAGATAGAAATAGATACGAAGATGGAGCATCGTCGAAAGGGACTGGCATATGCATGCGGTTCAAGGCTTATATATGAATGTTTAGAAAATGGCATATATCCCAACTGGGATGCGCATAATCCTGAATCAGCGCATTTGGCCCAGCAGCTTGGATATCAATTCAGTCATGCGTATACTGCTTATGAAGTGATGTAATTTGGGCGTGCATTTGAATGGCATTGAATGCTGTAATTTGCCGGAATGAGCTGTACCAATGTCTTTGTAATACTTATCCGGAAAATGTGATACAAAGTATATGGGAATATTTGAAAAATTATATTATATGAGCATTGGTGGATATATTGATTTCTGCATGATAGTTCGTACCTCCTAAATGTTGTCTTTTTTTGAAGTAATCGCAAAATTATACAACATGCCTTAAAAAAGTAGGGGGTATATTGAAGGTTTGTGCATGTGATCGCAGCACTTCCGGCGACTCTGTATCTATTATATGGTCTGTGTTT
>ERZ1504179.638-NODE-638-length-8061-cov-4.649263_pt1 | contig 8061 bp, 7 predicted proteins | sample MGYA00574904_ERZ1504179 | MGnify/ENA primary metagenome ERZ1504179 (study PRJEB39906, sample SAMEA3182112) | gut metagenome | biome: human; feature: gut; material: Stool; isolation source: human stools | place: Canada | collected 2013-05-06 ... | reverse complement strand
AGTTGGCCGCGGTGGCGGAGGCGCGGTAATTCTCATTGAGCCGTGCAAAGAGCGTCTTGGCCTGCTCCTCGTGGGTGAAGGCCTTGACCACCTTCAGCCCTTCAATGGTCTCCTGGATATTTCCGTTGACGGCGCCCAGGTCGGCCTGCTGCTTCTGATAATACCTCCGGCTGCGGCCGCCGAAGACCTTGAACACCACGAAGGTGCTCCCCAGAGTGACCACGGACACCAGGAAAAGCAGTGGGCTCACCACCAGCATCACCACCACGATGCCCACAAACATGAGTACGCTGGAGAGGAGGGAGACCACGCTCTGTTCCAGGGCGAGCTGCACATTGTCCGCGTCGTTGGTGAAGCGGCTCATGAGCTCTCCATGGGGGTGGCGGTCAAAGTAGGATAGGGGCAGGGTCTGCAAATGGTCGAATAGATCCTTCCGCAGGCGGTTGGTGCCCCTCTGGGCCAGTTGGACCATGATGGCCGACTGCCCGTAAGTGGCCACCCAGCCCACGGCATAGATGGAGATGAGCTTGCCCACATCGGCCGCTAAACTAGACACGCCGGTATAGCTGCCCGCGGCAATGTTGTTGATGATGACCAGGTTGATGAAGCTGGAACCCGCAATGTTGGTGACCACTGAGCCCAGCAGACACAAAAGGACGATGAGGAGCGGCCACTTCCGCCGGGCCAGATAGCTCATCAGGCGGGAGACGGTCTTTCTCAGATTTTTCGGCTTCTGGAAGCCGCCCCGGTTCTGGCCAGGGCCACCGGGACCACGCTGCTGCGCCATTATTCCTGCACTCCTTCCTGCTGAGACTGGTAGATCTCCTGATAGATTTCGTTGCGGGCCATGAGCTCGTCATGGGTCCCGATGTCGCTGATATGGCCGTCGTCCAACACCAGAATGCGGTCGGCAGGCTGGACCGAGCTGATGCGCTGGGCGATGATAATAACCGTGGTGCCGGCCAGGTTTTCCTTGAAGGACTGCCGAATCTTGGCGTCCGTGGCGGTATCCACGGCAGAGGTGGAGTCGTCCAGGATAAGGATGGCCGGGTGCCGGAGCATGGCCCGTGCAATACACAGCCGCTGCTTTTGGCCGCCGGAGACATTGGTGCCGCCCTGCTCCAGGTGGGTCTCATATCCCTCCGGGAAGCGCTGGATGAACTCATCGGCACAGGCCAGCCGGCAGACGCGGACCAGCTCCTCCTGAGTGGCCTGGGGATTGCCCCAGCGCAGGTTATCGGCAATGGTACCGGAAAACAGGACGTTCTTCTGCAGAACCATGGCCACCTGGTCCCGGAGCACCCCCAGGTCATACCGGCGCACATCCACACCGCCGACCTTCACCACGCCGTCTGTGGCATCATAAAGCCGGGGAATCAACTGAACCAGGGTGGACTTGGACGCGCCGGTGCCCCCCAGAATTCCCACCGTCATGCCGGAGCGAATGTGAAGGTCCACCCCCTCCAGGGCATCCCGCTTGGCTGTTTTGGAATAGCGGAAGCTGACATGCTCAAAATCGATGGATCCGTCTGCCACCTGTGTCACCGGGTCTTCCGGGGAGACCAGGTCCGGCGTCTCCTCCAGCAGCTCCACCGCCCGGTGGCCTGCCGCCCGGGACATGGTGATCATGACAAATACCATAGAAAGCATCATCAGAGATCCCAACACCTGCTGGGTATAGGTAAACATGCTGGACAGCTGCCCGGTGGTGAGGCCCAGCGCTCCCTGGTCCCCGGAGGCCAGTACCAATTTTGCCCCAAACCAGGAGATGAGCAGCATGCAGACATAGGCCGCCGTCTGCATCATGGGGTTATTGAAGGCCAGGATGTGCTCCGCTTTCACGAAGTCCCGGAAAATGGATCCGGAAACCTGACGGAACTTCTCCTTCTCCCGCTCTTCCCGGACGAAGGATTTCACCACCCGAATGCCGTGGAGATTCTCCTGCACCACATTGTTCAGCCGGTCATAGGTCTTGAACACCCGGTCAAAAATCTTGCGTACCTTGCCGATGACGAAAAACAGGCCAAAGGCCAGCAGGGGCATGACGACGCAATAGATGACACACAGCCGGGGACTGATCCGCAGGGCCATGGTCAGGGCCAGAATCAGCATCACCCCACAGCGAATCGCCATGCGGATCACCACCTGGAACGCATTTTGCAGATTGGCCACGTCGGTGGTGAGCCGGGTCACAATGGAGGACAGGGAAAACCGGTCCATATTGGCAAAGGAGTAGGTCTGCACCTTGTAGAACATGTCTTTGCGCAAATTTTTCGCAAATCCGGCTGCCGCCCGGGAGGCAAAGGTGGCCGAGAGGATGCCAAAGCAGAGAGACGCCATGGCACACAGCAGCAGCAAGCCCCCCTGGCGCAGCACATAGGACATATCGTCGGTTTTCACCCCGCTGTCCATAAAGCCCGCCATGAGGGTGGGAATCAGGACCTCCATGGCCACCTCTCCCACCATCATCAAGGGGGCCAATATGGCATATCTCTTATATTCCCGGATGCTACGGGAAAGCCGTCGGATCATAACCGGGATTCCTCCTTTTCATGCAGTTTTTGGCAAGTCCCAGACTCGCCGCCCAGATTTTGGATGGCCCGGCCCAGCAAGTCGGCAAACGCCGCCCGCTCTGCCGGAGTAAAGTCCCAGACCATTTCCTCCTCCAGCGCCTCAATGTGGGCGCGAATTTGCGCGTGACAGGTTCGGGCCTTATTCGTCACGTGAATGCGCTTGCACCGCCGGTCCTCCCGATCCAGCCGGAATGCCACATAGCCCTTGGCCTCCAACCGGGAGAGAATTCCGGAGACCGTGGGATGGGTCAGGGAGAAAAACTCCTCCACATCTCTGGGGCAAGGGTCCTGCCCCCGGTGCTCCACCAGATAGCTCAGCACATGGGACTGAGTCGGCGTCAGATTCAGTTGCTCCAGGGTTTTCCCCAGGCGCTGGCCGGTTAGGGTATGGAGCTGCTTAATCTTGTGGCCGTTCAGCCGTTCTTCCGTCATGCGAGATCCCTCCTTCCATACCACATGGATATTCGTCGCATGCTACATAATAGCACAGGAGATGAAAAAATGCAAGTCCCCCTGTAATTGCGGATCCAGTGGACGCCCGCCGCCCCAGCCTCCTCCATGTGTGCGCTACAGAAAGACACCCCGGAAGCAACGACACCATGACGCCCCTGCCCATCCAGGCAGACCGTGCACAGGCTTCCGGTCTGCCTTCACATTTCAAGATTTATTTTTGACTTTCCTCTTGCTTTTTTCGACAAGTTTTGGTATAGTATGGGCGGTAGTTGTGCCCCGGTTCGTGTGTGGCTGCGTCTGTGCCCGGCGTTTAGCCCCTGTATGCGCATGTTCCGTAGTAGAACGACCTCCCCTCTTTTCCGGCAGGCCGGCAGGGATCCCCTGCCGGTTTGCTATTTTTTACGGCAATCTGTTCCCTCCTGGTAAATGTCCCCACATCATGCACATGCTGCCTGTACCCCTCCAAAAACCTGCCACACCCGCGACAGGTTTTGGGGGCTTTTTTCATCGCCCGGGGCTATACTGAAGCAAGGTACAAAAGGGAAATGGGGACTGAAATCATGCGGCGAATATTAGGATGGCTGTTTCTGGCAGCAGCTCTGGGCGCAGCCTGTCTATACACCTGGCGCCTGGGGATGACGGCATTTCGCGGAGAGGCGGGCCCCTGTACCGTTACAGTCACCTGCCCCGGCGGACCGGCCCCGTCCGTCTATTCCTATGATCTGGTGGGTTCCGGATTTTGCCGCACCATACATATTTCCTATGATCCCGCCGACCCAGACTGTAATTATGGCACATTCCGGGACCTGCCCCCAGGGGAGTACCGGCTGCTGGAAAATGGGGCGGAGCGGGCCCGGGTTTTCGTATGCCTGGCCGCCCCCGCAGCAGAAATCCAGCCGGACCATACCTGGCCCATCGCCCCCGCCCGGTAGGCAATTGTGCAATATGTGCAAAAAGATGCATGTATTTTTGTAACATAATCCGCTTGCGTCTGCTTCCATTTCATGGTATTATAACATTATTCAGCAGGAGGTCTCTCTACTCCACGCGCAAGCCATAGAGAGGCCTCTGAAAAAAAGGAGGAATACCAAAATCCGCCGGACTCGCGGTACGGCAGTGTGGAGACCTGTCGTAATGTGGTGTCGCCAGCATGGGCGACCACGAGATGCATGGCGCGGATGCCCCTGCATCGGAGTCAGAACGTATGGCAAGTGTAACATTAAAAGGAATCAAGAAAGTTTACCCGTTCAGTGGCGATGACAACAAGAAAAAGAAGAAGAAGAAAAAGGACGACGCCCCCCAGGAGGGCAAGGCCCAACTGACCATCACCGACGAGGGTGTTGTCGCGGTTCATGACTTCAACCTGGAGATCAAGGACAAGGAATTCATCGTTCTGGTTGGCCCCTCCGGCTGTGGCAAATCCACCACCCTGCGCATGGTAGCCGGCCTGGAAGAGATCTCCGGCGGCGAATTGTACATTGGCGACCGGCTGGTCAACGACGTGGCCCCCAAAGATCGGGACATCGCCATGGTCTTCCAGAACTACGCCCTGTATCCCCACATGACCGTGTATGAAAACATGGCCTTTGCGCTGAAGCTCCGCAAGGTTCCCAAGGACGAAATCGACAAGAAGGTCAAGCAGGCTGCCGAAATCCTGGATATCACCCAGTACCTGGGCCGGAAGCCCAAGGCCCTGTCCGGCGGCCAGCGCCAGCGTGTGGCCATCGGCCGCGCCATCGTCCGGGATCCCCAGGTCTTCCTGATGGACGAGCCTCTGTCCAACCTGGACGCCAAGCTCCGGAACCAGATGCGCGCTGAGATCATCAAGCTCCGCGAACGGATTGATACAACCTTTATCTACGTGACCCACGACCAGACCGAGGCCATGACCCTGGGCGATCGGATCGTCATCATGAAAGACGGCTTCATCCAGCAGATTGGCACGCCTCAGGAGGTCTTCAATCATCCCCACAACCTGTTCGTCGCCGGTTTCATTGGCACGCCTCAGATGAACTTCTTTGACGCCAAGCTGGTCAAAGACGGCAGCAAGTATGTGGTGACAGTGGGTGGCACTAAGGTAGAGCTGTCCCCCGAGAAGCAGGCAGCCCTCTCCGCCAAAAATGTGCAGCCTCAGGATATAACCTTGGGCGTCCGCCCCGAGCACATCACCCTGTCCGATTCCGGCATTTCCGCCAAGGTGGACGTGTCCGAAATGATGGGCTCTGCCGTGCACCTGCACACCACCATGGCCGACGGCAAGGACGTGGTCATCATTGTCCAAACCATGGACATGAACGGTCACGAGCTCAGCAGCTTCAGCATGGGCTCCACCATCCATTTCTCCTTCGGCGGCAACGTGGCCCACGTGTTCAGCAAGGCCAACGGCGAAAACCTGGAGGGCTAATCCTCTTCCCCAACCAGATACATTCTTCCAGGGCCTGTTGCAAAACAGCCAGGTCAAGACTTGCCCCTACAGCATCCTGCGCAAGATCCTGTAGGGAACGGTCTTGACCGTTCCGCTTTGCAACAAGCCCTGTTTTTTGTAGATTCCCGATTGTTTGCTGGGTCTACCGGCGGGCGCACACTGTGCGCCCCTACGCTGCGGTGGACAATGGACGCCTGGAACGTCAGATTCAGCGCCCTGATTGTAAACCAACTCAAAAATTGTAGTTGACAATTGAGGCGATTTGTGGCATACTGGTTCCACAATGCAACGAGGAGGGATTCATTATGGAACAAACAACACATGCCCCTGGTAAGCGCGGGCTTTCTTTGCGGGATATGGTTCTGTGCAGCCTGTTTGCGGCCCTCATGGCGGTGTGCGCCTGGCTGACCATTCCGGGGGAGGTGCCGTTTACCCTGCAAACCTTTGGTGTATTTGCCGCCCTGGTGCTCCTGGGGGGAAAACGGGGCACCATTGCCATTGCTCTGTACCTAGTACTGGGCGCTGTGGGTCTGCCGGTGTTTTCTGGGTTCCGCGGCGGCTTTGGCGTCCTGTTCGGTACCACCGGCGGGTACATCTTTGGATTTTTACTGTCCGGGCTCCTGTATTGGGTCATGACGGCGCTCCTGGGGAACCGGCCCTGGGTCCAGCTGCTGGCCCTGGTCCTGGGTATGGTCCTGTGCTACGCCGCGGGAACCGGCTGGTTTCTGTTGGTATACCTACAAAAAACCGGCCCCATTTCCCTAGGCGTAGTGCTGGCCAAATGCGTCATCCCCTTCCTTCTGCCGGATGCCGCAAAACTGGTCCTGGCGTGGCTCCTCACCCACCGCTTGGCCCGTTTTGTCCCCTGAGCAAGATTTGCCCGGTTTCCCGCAGGTTTTTCCCTATACATCCCGGAAAAAAGGTGCTAAGATGGCAACATCTTTAGCACCTTTTGCTTACAAGGAGGCCCCTATGGAGTTTTGGAAAATGAACGGCGCAGGCAACGACTTTATCATTCTCGACAACCGGGCCCTTGGCGCTTCCCCGGCCCGACTGGGGCGCATTGCCCAGGCGCTGTGCCGGCGGCGCTTCTCCATTGGGGCTGACGGCCTCATGGCGGTGGAAGAAGGAACCCAGGGGGGCGACTTCAAGATGCGGTTTTTCAACTCTGACGGCTCCCTGGGAGAGATGTGCGGCAACGGCGCCCGGTGCATCTGCCGGTATGGCTATGAGCGGGGGTTGGCCGGTCCGATCCAGCGGGTGGAGACCACCGCAGGTCTCATCGTCGGGACCCGGCTGGGGCCGGATTCCTACCGGGTGCAGCTCAATCTGCCCTCGGTTTTGGAGTCCCAGCGCGTCACTTCCCTGGGCCCGGCCGGCTACGTGGAGCTGGGCCAACCGGGGGTTCCCCACGCCATCCTTCGGGTCCCCGGCCTGGAGGAACGGTCCCTGGAGGAGCTGCGGTCCATGGGCCAGACGCTTCGCCACGACCCTGCCTTCCCCAAAGGGGCCAACGCCAATCTGTATGATGTCCTTTCCCAGGACCATCTGGTGATCCGGACCTTTGAACGGGGGGTCGAGGATTTCACCTATGCCTGCGGCACCGGAACCGGCTCCCTGGTGGCCCTGCTCACAGCCCTGGGCCAGACCTCCGGCCACGGCGTTCGGGTGGAAAATCTGGGGGGACAGCTCATTGTGGATGCAGAACAGACCGACGGTCAAATCTCTGCCCTCCTCCTCACCGGTCCGGCCACCCTGGTCTGCCAGGGCCATGTCCCGGACGAGGCCCTGCCGGAGGAACCAGCCAAATAAAAGCAGCCTGCAGGGCAGAGCGGCAAACGCCGCCTCGTCCTTGCAGGCTGTGTTTCATCCAAACCGCCGGTCCGGCCGGCGCGCCAGAGCTGCCAGCCGCTTTTCCAGGGTCGCTGCGTTGAACTGGGTCAGATAGACCCGGGGCAGCCCGTATTCGCTGGTGAGGACAAAGGCCTTCGGCAGATCCTCCGCAGCGCTGATCACCTGCCCCTCCTGCTCCGCCTGTTGCAGAAATTGCCGGGTATGCTTGGAGACCGTGGTGTTATCCAGATCAAAAATTCCCACAATCGCCTTGGTTCGCACGGCCATATCGCCGCCAATCGGTAAATACATCCGCAACCCCTCCAAAATGGAATGGCCTGATTTTACCACGTCCCACACCGGCCGTCAACCCAAATCAGACGTTCCCGCAAAAGCCCTTCCCCCGAACATACCAGGCGCCTTCTAAACGGATTGGATAGCACCTGAGATGTCATGTCGTTTGATTGCCCCGTTAGACCGCAATTCCAAGGCCATTTTTTACGACAACACCGTAGAATCCGTTTACGCACTACGTTGGTACTTGGCCGTAGGGGCGGGCCCATGTGTCCGCCCGGCAGGAACATCATACGATTTCCTCCCATTTTGGGCGAATTCGCAATGCCTACCACGGGCGGACACACAGGTCCGCCCCTACGGCGGGCAGGGAAGATGCTCGGGAATTACCCGACATGTTATGTTGTCTGATTGCCCTGTTAGGCGGCAACCCAATGGCGACACAGAAACGCTTGTTTGCGCACTACCTTGGTATTTGACCGT
>ERZ1504179.623-NODE-623-length-8163-cov-4.618525_pt1 | contig 8163 bp, 6 predicted proteins | sample MGYA00574904_ERZ1504179 | MGnify/ENA primary metagenome ERZ1504179 (study PRJEB39906, sample SAMEA3182112) | gut metagenome | biome: human; feature: gut; material: Stool; isolation source: human stools | place: Canada | collected 2013-05-06 ... | reverse complement strand
GTTCAGCATCCACTTCATCAACAGAATAGTATTTCGCCCCGTTGATTCGGTCGCGCTCAATGTCCAGCAGGGTCTCCCGTAGGGCAAGCATTTTCTCACGGCGGGAAAAGGCTTCGATATCCATCACCACAAGATCTCCTTCGCCGTTTTTGGTTAAATAAACTGGCTCTCCTGTGGATTTGCACAGTGCCGAAATTTCGTTGTAGTTGTTGCGAATAGACGCCGATGGTTTGATGTTCATACTCCGCCCTCCCTGTTACAAATTGAGTACATATATATCTTACCCTCAAAATATTACCGCGTCAACTACACCGTAATAAAGTCCAAAATTTCCTTTGCAAACATAATGAGCAGGCCGCCGAAAAATGCCAGAAAGCCGTTGGCCCGCTGGCTGGAATCATGGCTCTGTACTGCAAGGCCGATCTGTACGATGCCGTAGCCCGCCACGATAACGCCCACGGCGCGCACGCACTGGAACACCAGGTCGGACAGGTTGTTGATGGTGTCCAGCGGCCCCGATGCGCCGCCCTCTGCAAAGGCCGGGACCGCCAGCAGCGCGCCCAGCAGGCACACCAATACAATACGCGCATATCCGATGCGCGCCTTATGGCCGCGCTTTGCATCGCGCAGCACCGCCGCGTCAGGCTTGTTCTTTTTTTCGTTCAATTTTCTTTTCCTCCAGTTCTTCTTTGCTGTGAAGCACCTCAAACGCCGAAAGCAGCTCCGGCGCAAGCGGCGTTCCCTTTTTCCATTCTTCCTGTACATCCTCCGCCGGAATACTGGCGGACAATGCGCAGTAATCCTCCGGCACCTTGTATGGCGGCGCGCCGCCCATTTCCGTGTACCGGATATTCGGATGCCGGTTCAAGTCGTACTTCCGATCCATCACCGGGTATTCGCCGCGGATGAGCAGCAGCGCGTCCCGGTCCACCATGCGCAGCTCCTCCGGCGTCACAAGCTCCCGGCCCGTATTCTGGAAGTTCCGGCTGGATGAACCGCCGCGCCCCTTTGTCTCCCCGCGTGTTATGGTATCAATGGTCGCCTTCCCTGTCATTTTGCTGATATACGACAAGCTTTCCTGATCGTTGCCGCCCAGGAACAGGAACGAATCGCAGTTGCCCACGACCTCCTCCCAGCTCTCCTTGTACATCGCCTTGATGGCGGAAAGCCCCTGTACCACCACGCTGCACCCGATGTTCCGGCTGCGCGCCGTGCGCAGGATCTGCAGATAGTTGTCCGGCTGCGGCGTATTCGCCCATTCGTCCTGGATGCACTGCACATGCACAGGCAGCGGCCCACCGTATTTCTGGTCGGCAATGTAGTAAAGCTCCTGAAACGCCTGCATGAGGTAGGAGACGCCGCGCCTTGCCGGATTTCTCCGATAGGTTTCGGCGCTCCCCCTCCCGAACCGGACGGACACCTCTCGGCGTATCCGGCTCTCCGTCTACAAAACTTAGGTTTGGATGCTGTTATAACAGCATGGGCATAGGGCAAGGGATTTTCGGCGGATGCGCAGCATGACGCGCTCCCACTCGGTTTCACCCTTTAGGTCTTTCAACTTTCGGACGTGGTGCATCACAATTTCTTTTGTCTCCGCACCACAAAGCTCACAAATGCCATTTTTCATTCGGCGGAGCAGACTGCGCTCCTTGGTGTATTTTCGGAAGTTTGGCATAATGTCTGAAAAATCCGGGGCCGCTTTTACATTCTGCTGAAATCCATCGTGGTAAAATTGGAGTTCCTTGTCGCCGCCCTTGGTGCTGTATTTCACAGAAAAGATACCGTCACGTACATATTTAGCCTTGATGTGCTTGTAGGTGGTACGGTATTTGCAGCCAAAGGTTTTGAACAGGCTTCCCCGCATGATTCTGTAAAAGCTGTTCAGAGCAGACACGTTTGCCGCCAGTCTGTAATAGTTGTAAAGCCCGCGGATTTCCGAATTGAATTTGCTTACAATTTGTGCGTCTGGCATATTGATGAGCTTTCCTCGGTAGGTCGGCTTCCATATCTCTTTTCCGTCAGGGCACTTTTTGATATACATCGCTCTGTATTCCAGCAGCTTATTGAACCACTTTTCATGGGGGAGATACAGCTTGACCTGTCCGTTCCAGTGACGTTTGAGATTTCCATTTTTATCACGGGAGTAATCTTGGCTTCTTGATACAGTCAGGTCGTAGCCGAGGAAGCGTACCAGCTCCGCAGAGTGGGTGATTTTCGTCTTTTCCTCCGATAGTGTCAGATTTAGCTCGTCATGAAGGAATGCACGTAATTTTCCTTTGATGATCTCCGCGTCAGCTTTTGGCCCTATAACCCCGATGATGAAATCATCCGCGTATCTTACGTACTGGATTTTCTTGAAGGTGGGGTCGATGGCTGGGAAACACGGGATGGAGAGCAGTTTTGCATAGAGTTCATTTACGCGGCCTTTTGCCCGCTGGACTTCGGCCTCGTCTCCTTGCTCCACTGCTGTTTTGCGCTTTTTCTCCCAATAGTGTGCCAACGCCAGAGTTTGCGAGTATTCTTTCTGCGGTTTGCGGTAGCTGTCCTGTCTGTCGTATTCCAATTTGAGCTTTTCTACGAATGTGTCCAGTTCGTTGAGATAGATATTTGCAAGGATTGGGCTGACCCCGGAGCCTTGGGGAGTGCCGCTGTAGGTGATGTTGTATTCCCAATTTTCCAGGTAACCTGCCCGGAGAAATTTCCAGAGCAGTTCGATGAAGCTCTCGTCGGTAATACGCCGTCTGACGATGCTGATGAGGACATGGTGGTCAATGTTGTCGAAACAGCCCTTGATGTCACCCTCTACGAACCATTTCACGCCTGTGAACGTCCGCTTTACTTCGGTCAGACACGTATGGCAGCTCCGATTGGGCCGGAACCCGTGAGAATGAACAGAAAATCCGGGTTCATAGATAGCCTCCAGCATGACCCTGACTACTTCCTGCACCAGTTTGTCATCCGTGGATGGAATACCCAGTGGCCGTTTTTTGCCGCTGTTTTTCTTTGCAATATACTTCCGCTTGGCTGGTTGCGGCTGATAGCTGTGGTCTTTCAGCGATGCGATGATTCGATTGACCCTTGCCATACTCATGCCGTCCAGTGTGTTCCCGTCTGTTCCCGCCGTCATGCTTCCCTCTGAGGATGCGATTTTCTGATAGGCCAGCAGATACATTTCGGGATTGTAGAGATTGCGGTATAGCCGTTTGAATTGGTAGCTTTTGTCCTTTGCTTTGTCACCTAAGTTTTTCAATATAACTTCTGGACTTCTCATAGTGTCTCTCACACCTTTCCGCAGATTATATTGAGCAGTAGACTGTCTCACTTCGCCATGTGGACGGCTTTCCCGCCCTCGGACTACTATTGAGACTGTGTTACCTTGGCGGATATTCAGGGCCGCTTTTCTCATAGCGCCCATAGCCATAGCTGGCTTTCCGCTTTAGGCAATCCCCATTTAGCTTCAATGGAACATGAGCTGCCGTATTGTCGGATGGGATTTTTCGCCACTTTGCGCCGTTTCTCCCACGGCTGCCTGCTCCGAGTATCTCGCAACGCCCCTACACGCAAGTTTGTTGCCGGAGCACCGGCGGCTGAAACTCCTTTACGCCGGAGACGATGTTATATCTTGCTCGTGACTATCCTTTAAGCAGTTTAGCTTTCATCCTCATATACAGCTTTTCATCCTATTGTGCCTTGCTCACCGCATGGAGTTTGCGGCAGCGCACTCTCCGACATGCTACACTCCCTGTCAGGTTTCCCATTCCAGATAAGTCGGGGGATGATAGGTTGCTTTCAGTCTGTTTTGGGCCTCCTTATCCCATTGGATTTACTGATTGCGTTGATACTTTTACCTACTGTTTTCTCAAAACAGCATTCCAAAGAAACCGCGCCCGGATTTATTGCTTAACGCGCCCGGGCTTATGGGCGCACGTATACAGCATGCTCACCAGAAAATTCAGGCTGGTGTCGTTGTCCGGTATCACGCAAAAAATCGCGCGCTTTTCCTCCCCCAGCCGCCCAATATACATCTCGTCGCTGTCTGTGACGCGGGCCAGCTCCGGCAGATTGAAGGCCGCAAGCCGGACCGCCGCGCCGATGAGGATGCTTTTCGCGGTTTTGTCCTGCGCCTGCTTGAACACCTTGTACTGCTTGAGCGCGATGCTCTGCGGGTCTTCGCTTTCCAGCTCGTCAAACAGCAGGTCCAGCGCACTTTTGAAATTCGGGTCGCCCTCCCGCACCTCCGCCGCGTTGATCATCTCCATGACCATCGTGAAGTTCTGCTCGCACACAGGCGCTCTGTGCTTCAGATACAAAATGAGCGCCTGCAGGAGCGCCGTCTCCGCACGGTCCCAGAACGGGTCCGAGTTTTTCGCGTCCTTGGGCGTCGTATTCGCCACAAGGTTCGTGACAAGCCTCAGCGCGTCGCTGTCTCTGCGCAGATAGGCGAAGGGATTGTAATGGCCGCGCATATTCACAAGGTCCAGCACCGTGAACGGGATTCCCTGCTTTTCAAACAGCCCGCCCACGGCGCGCAAAATCTCGCCCTTGCAGTCTGTGATAATATATGAGCAGCAGGCGTTCATCACATTGGGCAGACAAAAATACCGCGTCTTGCCTGCCCCGGAGCCGCCGACGACGAGCTGATGGGTATTGCGCTTTGTAATGCGCCCATCCAGGCCCAGCGCGACATGCTGTGTCAGCAGGATGTTTTTCTCCCTGTGCCGCCTGTCCCGGTACTTTTTTCCGATGGTCCGCGGGTCTCCCCACCGGGCGCTGCCGTATTCTTCGCCCGGACGGCGGTTGCCGCGCCCGGATTCCACGGCCACGGCTCCCGCCGGATACAGCAGCCCCGCCAAAAGCAGAAAACGCCCCGTGTCCTTTGTCCAGCGGACCGAAAACGGGGCGTTCATGCAGACGGAGAAACGGGCGAGCACCCTGGACAGGGATGCGCCGCCGGAAAACGCATCGGCCAGCGCCGCGGCGAGCCACAATGCCAGTGGGAAGCCCAGCGCCCACAGGATGTACCGGGCCGTGCGGCCCTGCTGCGGCTTCACCGGGTCAGCACGGCGTTCTTTGCCCTGCTGCGCTGGCGCAGGTCCAGCGCGCGTTCAATGCTGCGGTTCAGCACCTTGGAAAGGTCGCAGGTCTCCCGCAGCATATTCAGGCGTTCGGGCGCTTCCAGCTCCCCGTACTGCTGTACGACGCCGGAAAAGTCCGGCTGCTCCACCGGGACGCCGTACCGTCTGCACAGCGCATAGCATACGCTGTGCGCATCCAGCTCATAGGGCCGCGGGTCAAAATCTCCCGCCTCCATCCCTGTTCCGATCTGCGCATAGACGATCTCGCGCGCCAGCGCGCGGAACGATGCCGCGCCCGAAAGGTCCGGCTGGATGGCGATGCGGTTTTCCTCCGGCTGGTATTCCGCCTCCCCGAAGATATCTGCTGTCGCGACCACCTCCACGGGGCTGCTTTGCAGCAGCGCGCCCAGCGCCTTTTCCATATCCGGCGTTCCGTCCCGCAGTATCCCACGCACGGGAACCGGGTCGCCTACGGTCTGCGCCTTGTCGTACACATAGTCCAGCTTGATGTACCCGCTGCGCGTATCCCGCATGAACACCTGTACGGGCGTTTCATCCTCGCGTATTTTCCGCCCAAGCTCTGCCCATTTTTTGCGCGGCAGAAGCTGCGTTGCGCCGGGGCGCTGCTTCCATACTGTGGCGGTATTGGCCGCATTGTACATGGTCTGCGCGTGCAGGTCCAGAAACGCCCTGTATTTTTCCGGGTCCGATGTGACCTCCATCACCGCCGCGTCACGCCGCTCATAGGCCTCTGTGCGTTCCTCCTGTTTTTTCTGCTTGAAATCCTCAAGTTCCTGATTTCTGTTTGCGATCAGGTCTGCGATATTTGCCATAGCTTTTCACTCCTACAAATCAAAATACGGCTCGTCCCGCACCGCTGTGCGGACGGTGTTGTCCGTCTGCGTGCGTGCCTGCTTTTGCAGGCGGTCGATGGCCGCGCGCACGGACGGACGTTCAGTAGCAGTCGTCCTCGCATTGCTGTCTGAGCCATGCCCGCGTGTCTGCGAGGCGCTGCCGGACCGACCGCGGGCGGCTTCTTTTTTTACCTCCACCGCCTTTTCCCGCGGCACAGGGTAGCCCATATGCTCCAGCACGCGGTTGACGCTTGCCGCCGCGCTGGCCGGAAACAGGATATCGTTCAGCCCGTTGTCCAGAGATTTGTTTTTGATCGGGCAGAACAGGACGCCGTATTCCTTTGCAAGCTGTCGGAACTGCCGCAGGTCTTCGCTTTTGATGGGCAGCAGCTTCAATTCCTCGCCGCTGCGCAGCAGACGCGTCAGATGCGTGGGGCCATGGGTCTTTTCCTCCTCTTTGGCCAGAGCCACCAGGATCGCCGCAAGATTTTTTGCGCCAAGCCCGGCCAGCTTCACAGCCTCCTCCGTGATCATCAGGCTGTCCCGCACCAGACGCTCCGCCGCGTCACCTCCCATATTCATCGCGCTTCACCTCCTTTCGCTTTTTCGTTTCTTCCCGCTGCGCGTCCGTATGGGCCAATGCAAGCTGGTCCCGGATATGCTCCATATCCGCCTCGATCTGCTCGCACAGGCGCAGTTCCCGGCGCATGGCCCGAAGCGCGCTGGTCAGACGGTCGATTTGGGCGGACAGCTCCGCCCGGTTCATACCATTGGATGAATCCCCCCTTTTCCGGTACAGCGCCGCACGCCGGTGCGTCATGCGTTCGATCTCTGTTTTCGTCTGCGCCCTGTACGCACAGAGCGCGGCGCTGTCCGTGATTTTGTGTTCCAGCAGGAACTGATGCTGTGCCAGATACCTGTCGAAGCGGCGCAGCTCCCCGCGCAGCGCATAGGAGACGTGGCGGGGCGCGCGTTTGCGCCGGACCTTGCACAGCAGGTGCAGGTATCGGTAAGTCAGGGCGGCAAAACCGGAATATCCGGCCCGCCCGGACGCAAAGCGCCCGCGCAGGCGGTAGGCCCTGCGCGGGCGTGAAGATGGCTTTTGATTTTCTTTTTTCCGCATGTTTTGCCGCGCCGGGCGCGGCGAGACTTCGGGCGTGGTGGGCGTCCGAAGCTGCGGCGGCTGCTCCAGCCGCTGACGGATGGCCGCCTCCGTGTATTCCGGCCCCAGGGATTTCAAGCGCAAAAACTTGCCGCCCGTTTTATGGCGGACCGCCATATATTTGATCTCCGGGCCGTATTTGACGATGTATCCGCGCCGCTGAAGGCCCAGCACAAAGGTCTGGAAGCTGGCAGCGGCGGCAAGCACTTCGTCCACATCCGCTTTTACCATTCCGCGCATGGTGGGCTTTTTCTCTTTTTCGTCCAGCCATTCCCGGTACTGCTTCCCTTTGTTTTGCGGCTCAATGACGGAAAGGCCGTATTCGCGGCAGAGCGCGTCTGAAACGGTACGGATTCCGTTGTAGTAATCGTTGAAGTTGTTTCGGAACATCCTGCCGTCCGCATACGAGCAGGCGTTGAACACGATGTGGTTATGCGGATGGGCTTTGTCCAGATGCGTGCCGATGACGGTTTCATACCGTCCGGCCAGAAATCGGCGGACAAATTCACAGCCGATCTCATGCGCCTGCTCCGGCGTCACCTCTCCGGGCCGGAAGGACTGGATGATGTGATAGCCCTGCACCCTGTTTTGGTCCTTGCCCCAGCGCCGTTTGGTCGCGTACATTTCCGTGCAGGGCGCGGCAAGGCCGCAGTTGAATGCGTCCGTGAACAGGACGCTTTCTGTTTTGGTGGCATCCAGTGCATAGCCTGCCGCTGTTTCCAGCGCGGTCTTTTTTCCGTTGAGCGCATAGCGCACACGGCGGTCAAGGCGGGTGCGGATCGGAAATATTTTTGTGTATGCCATTCACAGACTCTCCCTTACAAGCGAAAGCGCCTCGCTGCACAGCCGCTGCAGTTCCTCCACCTGCGTGGGGGAAACGCTTTTGACCGTGTTGGCAAGGCGCGTGATCTGGTTGATGTTGTTTGCGATCCCGGATATCTCACGGACGAGCCGGAGCTGTTCTTCCGTTGGCCGCGGCTTTATTTCCACGCCCATGATAAGGCGGCGGATGAGCGGTTCTTTTTTGCTGCCGCATTCCGATGCCAGCGTATTGAGACGGGCGGCTTCTGTC
>ERZ1504179.615-NODE-615-length-8237-cov-3.623075_pt1 | contig 8237 bp, 6 predicted proteins | sample MGYA00574904_ERZ1504179 | MGnify/ENA primary metagenome ERZ1504179 (study PRJEB39906, sample SAMEA3182112) | gut metagenome | biome: human; feature: gut; material: Stool; isolation source: human stools | place: Canada | collected 2013-05-06 ... | reverse complement strand
GGACATGCTGCCCGAAGCGAGGGAGATAATGCTATATATAAGGTATTGGATGATATTGCCTGGTTTCGTGATTACCGTTTTCCAAAAGAATCTTCCCTGCTGGGTCCCGTGAAAATGAGCGTAACCATGGTAAACGCCGGTACACAGCATAACGTCATTCCCGACCGTTGTACTTTTGTCGTAGACATTCGCAGCAACGAGTGTTATAGCAATCATGAGCTATTCGATGAAATACAGAAACACATCACGTGTGAAGCCAAAGCCCGCTCCTTCCGGCTAAGCTCTTCACACGTAGCTCCGGAGCATCCGGTAGTGCAAAAGGCCATTGCCATGAAACGTACTCCTTTCGGCTCACCGACCTTGTCCGACCAGGCACTGATGCCGTTCCCTTCTCTAAAGATGGGGCCGGGGAAAAGTGCCCGTTCACACACTGCCGATGAATTTATCTTTGTCAAGGAGATAGAGGAGGCGATAGGGATGTATCTGGAGCTGCTGGAAGGAGTAAAAATTTAAATTATCATTATCTGTTCAGCCACGGCTCCGGATTCAGTTTTTCCTTCTCTTTCCTCAATTGGAAGTGTAGCACCGTACGACCATTGTCGGCCCCATCCGAGAAGATTTGTCCGAGAGTCTGTTTGGTGGCAACATCATCGCCCTGCTTCACCGAGGCCGATGACAAGTTGCAATAGACTGATATATAATTCCCGTGACGGACAAGGATATTGAACAGTCCGTTCAGTTTAAAGACAGCCGCCACTTTACCATTGAAGATGGCACGGGCTTGGGCACCCGGTTTCCCTTGTATATCAATGCCCTTATTGTCCAGCTTGACATTGCGCAAACCTTCCACAGAATACTGGCCGTAATGGCTGGTAATGATATACGCTCCGGTGATGGGCATCGGCAACTTACCGCGATTATTAGCAAAGTTCCCTGATAATTCACGGTCTGCCTTACTCATGGAGTAAGTTTCCAAAGGCTGTGCCTTCGGCTTTGCGGGCGTAGAGGCAGTTGCCGTTTTTTCGGTTTTCTCACCAGCCTTTTTACGTGCGGCTGCCTCACGGCGCGCTTCTTCTGCCGCACGCTTACGCGCTTTCTCTATTTCTTCCGCTATCAGACGGTCAATGCGTGCATTGAGCTGATTGGCTTCACGGCGTTTCTTATTCAGTTCGTTCTGCAATCCCCGCTGTTTCTTTTTCAGATTGGCTACCAACAACTTTTGTTCCTTCTCCTGCGCTTCCAGCTTGACTTTCTCCTCTTCACGTTCTTTCAACAATCCTTCTTTGGCAACCTTCACTTGCTGAAGCTCAGTCTTCTTACGGTTCACCTGCTCCTGCTTTTTCAACACTTCCTCGCCTTGCAGGCGCTGATAAGTAGCATATTCACGTACATAGCGCATGCGTCGATAGGTCTGTGCCAGGCTCTTGGCAGAGAAAATGAACATCAGCTTCTCTTCAATGGAGCGGTTCTTATACAAATATTGAACGGACGATTCGTATTTCTTCTTCTTGTCCCTTAGGTCACGTTGCAGGCGGGTCAACTGACGTTCTAATGAAGACAACTCGCGCTCTATGGATTCCACATCATTATTGATAGTCAGAATATAGCGTTTGCGCTCTTCTATCTGTCCGGTCAGTGCAGCAAGACCGTTCAACTGGCTTCCCACATCCTTCTTGGTGGTTATCAACAGCGTTTCCGACTCTGCAATCTGTTTCTGCAAGGCACCACGCTTGCTTTCCAGTTCCTTAATCAGCTTGTTGGACTGGGCAAGGAGCGGAGAAACCGGCAAAAGGAGGAGAAAGAAGAGAAGGAGAAGCTTCATAAGTTATGAGTTATAAGTTATGAGGGATTATCTGACAATTATCAACTAATCAAAGGTCCATCAGCATTTCCAGCAGTTCTTCCAGCTCCACCTCTTTATATTTCTGTGAGAGCTGGGTAGGAGTCAGTGCAAAAGGCTTATCCGAGAAGTTGGAAAGTTCAATCTTTCCCTTTTCCAGAGAGGGTATCCCGAGTTCCTTGCCGGTAAGCACCTTCTTGCCATTGGGTTTGGAAGCAGCATAAAGCAGTTTCTCCAAATGGGCAAAATCCGCCTTCTTGGGCAGCACATCCTTCAGTTCCTTACGTGTTGCACGGACATAACGTTTTCCCATACGGTCTACCAACAGAATCTCATCCGGGGTGACTTCCATACGTGCCACCTCCGTACGAAGTATCGGCATCAGAAAGGAAATCTGCATGCATTCTTCCTTCTTCAACTTCATCGTACCGTTCACAGTAAGGGTGGCATCTTTATGGGGTACCGTCAGCTGCACTTTGGAGGAAAGGCAGGCAGATTCTCCGGGCAGAGAACTTGAGTGACGCGAAGTCTTGCAACCGGCAAGCCCCACAGCCAGCAACAACAGCAAGGACAATAGGCGGCACGTCCTTGCCATATCATTCAGCAGGTTTAGTTTCATCTGATATATATTTCTTTTTTTGTATTTTCTGTTTCAACGTATCAGAGCGATTGCCCTTATCCCAGGCTTGTTTCCAGTATTTCAAGGCACCTTCCGCATCGCCAGTCATGTAATAGATATCTCCGCAATGTTCCAAGACCACGTCACTGCTATCTTTATCATTCTTTATCGCCTCATCTATGTAGAGACGCGCCTCGGCATAATTACCTTTAACAAACAATATCCATGCATATGTATCGAGATAGGTGGAATTGTTCGGCTCGGCTTTCACTGTCTTGTAGCTCATCTCTTCCGCCTTGTCCAAGTCGCGGCGCTCCACGGAAAGATAATATGCGTAGTTATTCAAGGCACCGATGTTTGAAGGATTGTACACCAAAGCGGAATCATAAGCCGCATAAGCCTGTCTCTTATACACATCAGAAGCCGCATAAGCTTCCGCATGCAGATTCTTGGTGTGATAAGCATCACCGATAATGGCATAAAAATCTGATACGACCTCCTTCTTGCTGTCGTCCTTGACGTGCGACAAAGCCTTTTGACAGATGGCAAGGGCATCATCCGTCCGTTCCGCCTGGTTGTAGGCAATGGCCAGATAGAAATAGAACTCCAACATATCGGGATTGGACTCCACACCGGCTTCGCACAAATTCATTATTTCCTTGTAATCCTCCTGGCGCACAGCTTCCCCCAGCAATGTCATACGAGCCGCTGTGTTGGTAGGGTCTATCGCCAGAACCTGGCGCAGAACCGGTCCTGCCTCCTTGTTCATTCCTTTGGAAAGAAGATATTGGGCATACAGCAAAGGTAATTGCGCCTCATCGGGCTCCTGCTCCATGATACGGTTGAAGAGCGTAATGACACGTGTGCTGTCCTTGCCTGCCTGCTCGTTCTGCACGATGAACTGCCGCATCACATTCAGTTTGGTGTCCGAAGCTACTTTCTTGTTCAGCAACAGCGTGTCCAATTGCTGTTCATACAGCTCCTTCTGTCCGGTCTCTTCGTAGTAAGAAGCCAATGAGTACATGGCCATTGCATTGTCCGGCTCTTCGGCCAGCACCTTCTTGTAAATCTCATAAGCTTCCTGCTTTTTCCCGTTCTGCATATAGACATCCCCCAGCACAACCTGATAGCGCATATCGTTGGGATACTCTTCTACCAGACTTTCTATTTCATGAAAGGCGCTCTTGTCGTCCTTCTTTTGCAGATAGATGCGGAACTTCTCCATACTGAGCTGTTCATTCTTGCCCATCCGTTCCTCGAGCTTGTTCAGTATACCGATAACTTTGTCATACTCTTCCTGGCGGTTGTAAATCTCCAGCAAGTTGTATAGCGGGTCCAGCTTATCCGAGAAACGTACCGCCATATTTTCCAACAAGGCAGCGGCTTTCTCCGTTTCGTTTTGCTGCATATACAGATTGGCAAGTCCCTGGGCATACCAGTAATTATGGGGAGCATTCTCCACCGCCTTTTCCAACGCGGCTTGTCCCAACGGCACCTGCTTGAGGTACATATAATACTGGGCCATCTCATACAAAGCCGATGATGCGTTCGGGTTTATCGTCAGGCAATGTTGCAGGACATCGAAAGCCGCATCATAGTCTTTCTGGACTTTCAGACGGGCGGCTTCAAGAAAGAAGTAGTCGTAACGGCGCTGCTGTTCGGGGGTAAGCTCCTTTACGGGCGAAACGTCGGCTTTCTTCGACTTCTTCCGTTTCTTCAATTCCTTCCGTGCCTTTTCAGACCGACCGTACCCGCTCATTTTCTCCTTAGAAGCTTGAACATTGGCAGCCTGCACTCCGTACGTAGTAAAGCAGAAGGTACCTATCAACAATGCAAGTATTATTTTTACTCTGATTCTCATCTATTTAATTATAAATTCTTAACCCGTAAAACGGAACAATATCCATTCATTTTTTACCCGTATGCCCGAAGCCACCGGCACCGCGCTCCGTCTCATCCAGCACTTCCACTTCCCGCCAAAGAGCTTGTTCGTGACGCGCTATCACCATTTGTGCAATCCTCTCCCCATCTTCGATGACGAAGGTTTCTGCAGAAAGGTTGACGAGAATAATACAAACTTCACCACGGTAATCGGCATCAATCGTTCCAGGGGAGTTCAGCACGGTAATCCCCTTCTTAATGGCCAATCCGCTACGCGGACGCACTTGCGCCTCAAATCCTTCCGGAAGAGCGATATAAAGGCCAGTAGGCACCAGACACCGCTGCATCGGAGCCAGCGAAATAGGTTCATTAAGGTTTGCACGGATATCCATTCCTGCAGACAGCTCAGTGGCATAAGCCGGAAGCGGATGCTTTGATTTATTGATGATTTGTACGTTCAACATGATGTTATTTACGATTTGACGATTTACTATTTACGATTGGGGCTACTTCTATTCTTACAATTCGAGTAATTCAAGTTTCGCAATTCATCTTCCTTTTACTATAAACTTGGGCGAAAATACGGCTTTTTATACAAAATAGTGATACATTTGCAGTTAAATAATAGTAACTTCAATCGTAAATAGTAAATCGTCAAATCTCAAATAACATCATGATGAATTGGAATACGCTCATATCTGCCAAACGCTTCGGACTGGAAGAGTTTCACCAGGAACGCCATGAAAACCGCTCGGAATTCCAACGTGACTATGACCGCCTTGTCTTCTCTGCCCCCTTCCGCCGTCTGCAGAACAAAACCCAGGTATTCCCTCTTCCCGGTAGTGTATTCGTCCACAACCGATTGACACACAGCTTGGAAGTATCATGCGTAGGCCGCTCATTAGGCAACGATGTATCGAAAGTTCTCATTGCCCGCCACCCGGAACTGCAAGGCAGCTACCTCACCGAAATAGGCTCCATAGTTTCGGCCGCCTGCCTGGCACACGACTTGGGAAATCCTCCTTTCGGACATTCGGGAGAACGAGCTATTTCCACCTTTTTTTCCGAGGGAAAAGGAATGTCCCTGAAGGGCCAACTGACACCTGCCCAATGGGAGGACCTTACTCACTTTGAAGGGAATGCAAATGCGTTCCGTCTGCTTACCCACCAGTTTGAGGGAAGGCGGCAGGGAGGATTTGTACTCACCTACTCCTCCCTGGCAAGCATCGTGAAATATCCCTTTTCATCGAGTCTCGCAGGTAAGAAGTCAAAATTTGGTTTCTTCATTACAGAGGAAGAAAGTTTTCGCCGCATAGCAGAAGAACTGGGTATGGAGAAGCAGAACAATGCCCCGTTGAAATATGCCCGCCACCCGCTGGTCTACCTGGTGGAAGCCGCCGATGACATCTGCTACCAGATGATGGATATCGAGGATGCCCATAAACTGAAAATTCTGACTACACAAGAAACCAAAGAGCTACTTCTCTCTTATTTCTCGAAAGAGCGCCAAGCACACCGGCTCAAAACGATGGAGATAGTAAGTGACACCAATGAACAAATAGCCTATCTGCGTTCCAGCGTTATCGGACTGCTTATCGGCGAGTGCGTGCAAGCCTTTGTAGACAATGAAGAAAAGATTCTGAAAGGAGAATTTGAAGGAAGCCTCATCAACCATATATCCGAAGTACCTGCCAATGCCTACAAGCACTGTGCAGACATCTCCCTGAAGAAGATTTACCGCTCACGCGACGTGCTGGACATTGAACTTGCCGGTTTCCGTATCATCAGTACCCTGCTCGAACTGATGATTGACGCCGTATGTTCTCCGGAAAAGGCATATTCGCAACTGCTCATCAATCGCGTATCGGGCCAGTACAACATAAAAGCGCCTGCACTCTATGAAAGAATACAGGCGGTATTGGATTACATCTCCGGAATGACGGATGTATTTGCACTTGATTTATACAGGAAAATAAACGGGAATAGCTTGCCAGCGGTATAACAGACGACAAGCATTCTTCCGGATAGTCCTATGATACAACCTTATTTGCTCCCGACGTAAGCTTGCACGACTCCGGTTCGCTCGCTATGAACGACTCGATGTGGCGGATACGCTTTTCTGCCAAAATCTCGTCCACGGCAATCAGGATACCCGTTTCCTCCACATCGCCAAAACCGTAATTGATGGCTGTACCGAACATACGCATGGTAGGGCTAAGACTCATATAGGCATTCACCAACGGGGGAATATTGTACCCCGCCTTACGGATTTCACAATTCAAAATCTTATAGTCTTCCTTAAAAGAGTCTTTACAGAATAGAGCATCCAATTCATTCTCGTCCGACTCCAGAAGCAACGGTTTCATCGGAGTAATCAGGTTGTCCTTATCCGCAAAATGTTTCCGAAGGAAATAAAGAATCTTATCACGGCTCTGACGATGATAGCTGGGATACATAGTCACCTTTCCGAAGAAATACTTCACATTGGGCATGACTACGGTCAGTGCGCCCAAACCATCCCACAGATTATCCAACGCAAACAGACCTTTACTGTCTGCACGCGTAGACTGATACTCCAACGTAACGAACGAACGTCCTAACTCGATGGTCGTAGGAAGATAGTCCCTCAAAAACTTATCCGAAAAGTTAAACATATGGGCAGTTGCCAGAATAGGGGCACCATGTTCATCAAAACGCACATCCGTACCTAAGATATAACGGTATCCACCCAAAATTTCTTCTGCTTCCGGATTCCAGACAATCAACTGCTTGTACGGGTTGTCCATGATGTCATATTCATCAATATCCATAGACTTGCCCGTTCCTCCTCCCGCAGCACGGAATGCAATCTCGCGCAAACGGCCGATCTCCTTCATTGTATTCGGAGAGTCTTGGGCAGTAATGATATATATCTGATTATGACTTCTATTGGTCATGCGCAGACGCTTTTCCTCAGTCAACTCCGCTTTCAACAGCTCCTTGCTTATCGGTGCAATAACATCTTCCATATTTTTCTGTTAGTAGTTCTTCTTTAATATAAATACGGTCTCTCTACAATTTATATACAATATCCTTCACATATTGCGCCCATCCGGCCGGGCTTTTCGATTTGTCGAAAGTTTGCCAGGGGATAGGCTTCCCTATGGTGATGGTAAATGTTTTATGACGATTCTTCAGCATTTCATCTGCCAGGTAAAGCATGGCGATATTGAACTTGATACCCAATATCTTACAAAGATTGGCAAGATTATAAAAGAAGTTGGAATTCCGCCCCTCGAAGTGGATAGGAACGACATCACGGTGGGCTTCGACACTCTTCACGATAAAGGTCTTTTTCCAATCCAAGTCACGGATGACCCCATTCTGCCTACGCGAACAAAGCCCTGCGGGAAACATGATGAGCTGATTGTCCGAAGCAAATCCCGCCTCCACCATTCTCGGGAAGTCTTTGGCCTGCTTTCCCGTCTTATTGATGGGGATACAAAGCGGTGCCAGTCCGTGCAGGTTCATCAGCAGGTCATTGACCATATATTTCACCTTGCCACCATAAAAGGAACCCAGGACATAACCCAGTGCCACTCCGTCCTGCCCACCCAGGGGATGGTTGGACACAAAAGTATAAAGCCCTTCTTTAGGCAGATTTTCCTCCCCCTTTACCACAATATCGGCATCAAGGAACTCCAGACAAGCTTTCAGGAAATCTACACCGACTTTATCTTTCGACTCCCGCAAAAAGACATTCAATTCCTCTTGATGAACGATATGCTTCAAATAAGAAACCACGAACTTGGGGATATACTTAGACTGCTTCGGAGCCTTTTCCCGAAGTATCTTGTCTATGTCAATCAAAAATAAAGAGTCGTCAGCCATTCTTCTTTTGATGAAATGAATGCGCAA
>ERZ1504179.613-NODE-613-length-8251-cov-3.939239_pt1 | contig 8251 bp, 8 predicted proteins | sample MGYA00574904_ERZ1504179 | MGnify/ENA primary metagenome ERZ1504179 (study PRJEB39906, sample SAMEA3182112) | gut metagenome | biome: human; feature: gut; material: Stool; isolation source: human stools | place: Canada | collected 2013-05-06 ... | reverse complement strand
CTGGATATATCGACCATAAAATGTCTTTTTATATCTCTATCATTTGGAACTTTTTCTTGCCCTTTTGTATGAGCAGTTTGCCGTCCTCAAACATATCCAAAGTTACCTGCATTTTCTTATCGGTAACTTTCTTGCCTCCCACAGTAAGACCTCCCTGTTCGATAGTTCTGAATCCCTCACTGTTGCTTGGAACCAGGCCCAAATCCTTGATTAAAGTTACTATGCCAATGCCTTCGCCTTCAAAGATACTGCGGTCCATCTTGGCTGTAGGAATGTTGGCCATGTTGCCGTTTCCGGCAAAAGCCGCTCTTGCTCCGTCGAGAGCCTTCTTGGCTTCCTCTTCGCCATGAACCAGCTTGGTTACTTCATAAGCCAAGATTTCTTTAGCCTTATTGATTTCCGCACCCTCGAGAGATGAAAGTCTTTCAATTTCATCCATCGGAAGAAATGTAAGCATTCTCAAGCATTTGTTAACATCTGCATCTCCAACGTTTCTCCAGTACTGGAAGAATTCATACGGGCTGGTCTTTTCAGGGCTGAGCCAGAGAGCTCCTTTTGCAGTCTTACCCATCTTGTTGCCTTCTGAATTGGTGAGCAGGGAGAAAGTCATTCCATAGACTTCTTTTCCTGTCTTTTTGCGAGTAAGATCTACGCCGCCTATGATGTTGGACCACTGGTCGTTGCCGCCGAACTGAATTTTCACGTCAAAGTCGCGAGCCATCACCATGAAGTCATAACTCTGCATAAGCATGTAATTCAGTTCGAACATGGTGAGGCCTCCCTCACGCTCCATTCTCTGCTTGAAGCACTCTGCTCTGAGCATGGTGTTCACATTAAAAAGCGAGCCTATTTCGCGCAGAAAATCTATATAATTGAGCGGTCTCAGCCAGCGAGCGTTATTGACAGCTATGGCCTTCCCCGGCTCAGGAGTTTTATTTTCGTGACCCGGAACGAAAACGCCTTCGTTTCCTACGTATTCCCATTCATCGTCAAAGTCCAGGAACCTGTCAAACAGTTTCTTAAACTGATTGCAGTTGTGTTCAATGGTTTCTACTGTCATAATCTGACGCATGTCAGTTCTTCCGGAAGGGTCGCCTACCATGCCGGTACCGCCTCCGATGAGTACGACAGGGGTATGTCCAAACTTTTGCATGTACATCATTATTATCACCTGCATAAAATGGCCTACATGCAGGCAGTCGGCCGTCGGGTCGAAACCGATGTAGAACTTTACCTTTTCCCTTTGAAGCAGTTCTCTTATCTTCTCTTCATCAGTGGATTGCTCGATAAAGCCCCTTTCCTTCAGTACGTCGTATACGTTATCATATTTGCTGACGTTATCAGGGATAAAATCAAAATTCATCAAACTTTCTCCTTCTAAAATAATTGCCTATGTTGTAATCATCTGTTTCGTAATTATCTACTTTGTTCCATATAATCTGTCTCCGGCGTCTCCAAGACCCGGCACAATGTATGCATTTTCGTTGAGCCTCTCATCTTTTGCGGCTATATATATGTCCACATCCGGATGGGCCTTTTGGAGGACATCGATGCCTTCAGGCGCAGCTATGAGGCACATGAAGACTATATCTTTTCCGCCTCTTTGCTTGATAAAATCTATCGCCGCTACTGCACTGCCCCCGGTGGCCAGCATAGGATCCACTACGAATATCTTTCTCTTCTCGATGTCTACAGGCAGTTTGCAGTAATATTCAACAGGTTCGTGGGTTTCAGGATCCCGGTAAAGGCCTATATGCCCTACTTTGGCGTTCGGTACCAGAGCCAGCATACCGTCTACGAAGCCTAAGCCTGCTCTAAGTATGGGAACGATAGCGATGTCTTCTCCTTTTAACATCTTCATCTTAGTCTTACAGATAGGAGTTTCTATCTCAACATCTTCCAGTTCTAAATTGCGTGTAGCCTCAAATCCCATCAATGTTGCCACTTCTTTCGCCAGCTCTCTAAACTCTTTGACGCTGGTGTCAGTCTTTCTCATCAGCGCAGTCTTGTGCTGAATTAACGGATGATCAAATACAAATACTTTTCCCATTTCAACTTCTCCTCGTTTACATCTTATCCTTGTAAGTATATTACATACTGTCTAACATATCTACCCTGCGCTGATGTCTGCCGCCTTCAAACTCAGTATCAAGCCATGTATCAACAATTTCGAGGGCCAGTTCAGGTTCCGTTGTTCTTCCTCCTAGAGCCAGGACATTGGCATTGTTATGCTGTTTGGTAAGTCTGGCCATCTCAACAGAAGTGCACAGTCCGCACCTTATTTTGTGTACCTTATTGGCTGCGATGGAAATGCCGATTCCTGTACCGCAGATTACGATGCCAAGGTCTGCTTGCCCTGAGGCTACCGTCTGTCCGCACAGCTGACCGTATTTAGGATAATCCACTGAATCTTCCGAATCGGTACCTAAGTCTAAAACTTCTATGTCCCTTTCAAGAAGATGTTTCTTTACAGTCTCTTTTAAGGCAAAGCCGCCGTGGTCACTTGCTACAGCAATTTTCATTTGCTTTTCTCCTTTAAAAATTACTCTACTTCTCGTATATTATATCCTGCCGATTTGAACATCCTGTTCATCACAGCCAGCCCTACTCCGTCTTCTTTTAAGGCAGCTGCCAAGATGACGTCTACTCCGCTTTTGTCAAAAGCTCTAAGCTGGGCGAAAAAGTCATGAGCTGCCTCTTTAGGCTTATCGCTGTCAAAAATCAGCACGCCGACTTTCTGTCCGAATTCTACCCTTGCCATCTTTTCAGCGGCTATAGCCAGTCTCACTTTTTCAGGCTCGCCTACGAAAATCATCATTTCTGCCTTTGGCGCATAATGTTTATATTTCATTCCCGGAGCTTTTGGCTTATAATCATCTTCCGTTTCTAAAAGCTTTCCATTGTTCGAAATTTTTGGTTTTTGCAAAACTGCAGGGTCCAGTTCAACCTTCTTTCCGAGAACTTTTTCCAGGTCTTCTGCCGTCACAATTCCCGGACGCAATATAACAGGCGCCGGCGATGTCATATCTACTACTGTCGATTCTATGCCTACCTTACAAATTTCGCCCTGAATTACTGCGTCTATTCTGCCTTGAAGATCATCGTAAACGTGATTGGACGATGTTGGGCTGGGATGCCCTGAAAGGTTGGCGCTCGGTCCTGCCATAGGCATGCCTGCTGTTTCTATGAGCTTAAGGGTGGTTTCGTTGTCAGGAATTCTGACAGCTACCGTATCAAGTCCCCCTGTGGTAATTCTGGAAACTTGAGGCTTGGCTTGTACCACCATAGTAAGCGGTCCGGGCCAAAAGTTTTCTGCCAGTTTTTTCATGTCGTCCGTTATGTTGTCAGTAAGTAAAGTCAAATCTTGCGGTTTCGCTACGTGGACTATCATCGGATTGTCACTGGGTCTTCCCTTAGCAGCATACACCTTACTTACAGCCTCATCATCCATGGCATTGGCTCCCAGGCCATACACTGTTTCAGTGGGAAATGCTACGAGACCGCCTTCCTTCAGTATTCTGGCAGCTTCTGTTATTCCTTTGTCATCTGTTCCTAATATTCTGGTGTCCATTTTTTGCGTGTCTTTTTTATTTAAACTTTAGAAATTTTTCATTTTTTCGGCTTGGTCGCTGGTTATGAGACCGTCTATAATCTCATCGATCTCGCCATCTAAAAATCCGTCCAGCTTATATAGGGTCATGCCGATTCTGTGGTCTGTTACTCTGCCTTGCGGAAAGTTATACGTCCTTATTCTCTCGCTTCTGTCTCCGGAACCTACCTGGCTGCGTCTTTCGGCGCTTATCTCATCGTTTTGTTCCTGGAGCTTAAGGTCATACAGCCTTGATCTCAGCACTTTGAACGCCTTTTCTTTGTTCTTTATCTGAGACTTCTCGTCCTGGCAAGTTACTACCAGACCCGTAGGAATGTGGGTAAGTCTTACAGCTGAATCGGTTGTATTAACACATTGTCCGCCGTTGCCGGATGAACGATAAACATCCACACGCACATCGTTTGGATTGATTTCTACTTCCACATCGTCCACTTCAGGAAGCACTGCCACAGTAGCTGCTGAAGTGTGGATCCTGCCGGAACTTTCAGTCTCAGGAACTCTCTGCACCCGGTGCGTACCGCTTTCGTATTTAAGTCTGGAATAAGCGCCTTTGCCTTTAATGAGGACTATTGCTTCTTTGATTCCGCCTATGCCCGTATCGTTGGCGTCCATGATTTCGGTCTTCCAGCCGCGTCTTTCGGCATATCTCAAATACATACGCAAAAGATCCTGCGCAAACAATGCGGCTTCTTCTCCGCCGGTTCCTGCTCTGATTTCTAAGAATACATTCTTTTCGTCGTTAGGGTCTTTCGGGAGAAGCAGTATCTTAAGGTCTTCTTCCATCTGCGGAAGCTTATCCTCCAGTTCGGAAAGCTCCATTTTGGCCAATTCTTTCAGTTCTTCGTCACCGGAGTCAAGCATTTCTTTTGCTTCTGAGATTTCCTCTTTAGCTTTTTTGTATTCCTTATATTTGTTTACTATAGGCTCCATTTCTCCCATTTCTTTGATATACTTCTGCCAAAGAGGCTGGTTGTTTATCACGTAAGGGTCTGAAACCTTCATAGAAAGCTCTTCGTACTTTTCTAATATAAAATCTAATTTATCGAACATCTTTCGCTCCTCTTTAAAGTCTAGCGTTTATTATAACACGCTTTATAGTTTTTGAAAAGTGTTGCCGCCATAAAAAGTGCGTTGTGAAAAGTGCGCTGCACCCTCAAGGCGTGCCTATCATTAAAAAAACCGGAAGCTTGTTCCGGTTTGTGGTCTTGATTATTAGTCCATGTTGTACTTGTTCTTGAATTTCTCAACACGGCCGCCTCTGTTAACAAACTTCTGCTGACCGGTGAAGAACGGATGACATGCTGAACATACGTCCAGTCTCAGTTCTTCTTTCGTTGATTTTGTAACGAAAGTGTTACCACATGCGCAAGTTACTTTACATTCCTTATAATCAGGATGGATTCCTTCCTTCATGCTTCTTCCCTCTTTCCTTTAAAATTTATCTACAATTGCTGCAATAACATCGCAGCCCTTATACTATATCATGCAAAGCCATTGAAATCAAGAGGATTTTTAACTTTTATCCTGTTATCCTGTTATTTTTCGGCTTTCCGGTTATTTTTTCTCTTCTTTTTGTCCTCAAGGCGGGCAACCACGATCCTGTCTTTACCTGCCAAGTCTTTCAGACATCTTATCGAAACAAAGCTTCCTGTCTCCTGAAGCATTTCCGTCACGGCCTTACCCTGGTCATACCCTATTTCCAACATGATAACTCCGTTTTTTTGAAGATAGTCTTCCCCTTCAGATGCAATAATCCGATAAAAGTCCAGACCGTCCTCTCCTCCGTCCAAAGCCATCATAGGTTCATAGTCCTTGACTTCTCTCTGAAGAGTGGGAATAACGCTGCTTTCTATATACGGCGGATTGGAGATTATCAGGTCAAATTTCTTCCTTCCCAATCTGCTGTTAAAGGCTTCAAACATATTGCTTTTTTGTATTTTCACTGATTTGCATCCGTTAAGAGCCGCATTTTGCTCTGCTACTTTTAGCGCTTCCTCGCTCACATCGGAGCAAATCACTTTGGTCTTACCGCAGCTTTTAGCAATGGATATGCCAATGGCTCCGCTGCCGCAGCAGAGGTCCAAAACCTCTTTAATGGCTTGAGGTTTTATATATTCTTCACCTCGCAAAGTTCCTTTTTCTATAAGTTCTATAGCGTCTTCCACCATGGTTTCCGTATCCTGTCTTGGAATAAGCACCGCCGGTGTAACATTAAACGGAAATCCCATAAATTCCTGGGTACCTGTTATGTATTGCAGAGGTTCTCCGGCAGCACGCCTTTCTATAAGCTCAAAATAACTTTCACAGCTATTGTCTTGCAATACGTCCTGCCATCTCATCAAAAGTCCTACTGAATCCAATTTATCTAAAAAACAATAAAGGAGTTTTGCGTCTCTTGCAGCATCTGCTATACCGGCATCAGAAAGCTGTTTTTCACCTATTTTAATCAGCTCTTTCAGCGGCAGGCTCATCGGTGTCATCTCCTTCACAAACAAAATTTCCTTCGCTTAGGTTATCGCCATCGTTCTCCTGGCTTATATTATCGTCCTTGGTCTCCTGGTTTAAAGCGGGCTGACCAAGATCTTCGTCCTTTGGCTCCTCCTTAATAGGTTCTCCGTTTAAATCACAGAGTCCTTCAAAGTAAGGAGTTTTGTTCTCCGGCAGAACAGCTTTCATAGCTGCAATGGCTACTTCCAGCTGTTTCTCATTTGGTTCTTTGGTAGTCAGTTTTTGAAGATAAATTCCCGGAAGGCTGAGTATCTTAACGATCCAATTGTCACTCCTTCCTGCCCATTTGAGCAGTTCATAAGATACTCCGGCAATAAGCGGAAGGACTAAAATTCTGCTTATTATGCGTATCCATACATTCGGCCATCCCATAAGGGCATGAGCCAATACAGCTATCACCATTACAAACATGAGAAAGCTGGTTCCGCACCTAGGGTGAAGCGTATAGAATTGCTGAGCGTTTTCCGGAGTGAGTTCAAGGTTATTTTCAAAGCAATGGATAGTCTTATGCTCTGCTCCGTGATATTCAAATACCGTCCTTATATCCTTCATTTTAGATATAAGCAATATATATCCTATGAAGATTATCATTCTGACTACGCCCTCTGCCAGATTAAGCAGAATTATGCTGTCGGTTACAGCTGAAAGCCATCCCACTACTACGGTAGGTAAAAGCATAAATATGGATACTGCCAGCACTATGGCAATTAAGACGGAAAAAGCCATAAGGACTTTCCATGCCTTCTCTTTTCCGAATTTTTCTTCCATCCAGATGTCAAATTTATCTTTTTCGTATTCGTCAGGATAATTTTCTTCCAGCACATCTGCTGAGTACATGAGGACTTTTGTCCCCTGTATCATAGAAGACACAAAATTTACCACACCTCTTATCAGCGGAACTTTAGCCCATCTGTTCATCTTAGGCGTAGGCTGAGTCTTCATGTGTATGCTGCCATCTGCAAGTCTTACGGCCACAGCGGTTTTCTCCGGGCCGCGCATCATTATGCCCTCCATTATAGCCTGCCCTCCTATGGAAGTAGGGCAGGCATTTTTCAAGAAAATTTTATTTAAATCCATCTTTTTCCCTTTATCGTTTTAAACTTAGTCCATCATTACTTTTTTGATAACTTTGATGAAGTCGCTGTTATTCTTGGTATGCGCCAGATTGTCAATTATAGCTTCAGTGACTTCTTGTGTGCTGCCGCCGGAAAGGTTGCGCCGCATAACCCATATTGCCTCCAGCTCTTCTTGTGTCATGAGCAAATCTTCACGTCTTGTGCCTGATTTGTTAAGGCTTATGGCTGGGAATATCCTTTTTTCTGAAAGTTTTCTGTCCAAATGCAATTCCATATTGCCTGTGCCTTTAAATTCTTCAAATATGACTTCGTCCATGCGGCTTCCTGTCTCTATAAGCGCCGTAGCGAGAATGGTTATGGAACCGCCTTCCTCTAATTTGCGGGCAGCACCGAAGAATTTCTTGGGTTTGTGGAATGCTCCCGGGTCGAATCCTCCTGAAAGAGTCTTTCCGGAAGCCGGCACCACCATATTATAAGCTCTTGCCAGTCTTGTAATGCTGTCAAGTAATATTACCACATCTTTTCCGTGTTCAACCAGCCTTTGAGCTCTTGCGAGAACCATTTCAGCTACTTTGGTATGATGCTGAGGCAGTTCGTCAAAAGTTGAAAAGATAACCTCCCCGCCTTTCAAAGACCTCTTCATATCAGTTACTTCTTCAGGTCTTTCGTCAACCAGTAAAACTATAAGTTCTACCTCCGGATAATTTTTTTCTATGGCATTGGCAATCTTTTTTAAAAGTACAGTTTTTCCTGCTTTCGGCGGAGCCACAATAAGACCTCTCTGCCCTTTTCCTATGGGAGCCACCAAGTCTATAAGACGCATGGAAAGATCTCGGCTTCCGTCCTCCAGTCTAAGTCTTTCGTAAGGGAAAACCGGCGTCAGTTCATCGAAGTCAGGCCTCCTTATAGCCTTGCCAGGCTCGTCTCCGTTGACTGTAAGTACATATAAAAGCGCGCCAAAACGCTCTCCTTCTTTAGGAAGTCTGGTTATTCCTCTTATCTTATCTCCCGTTTTAAGGTTAAATCTCCTTATTTGAGTAGGTGATACGTATATATC
>ERZ1504179.595-NODE-595-length-8395-cov-3.493525_pt1 | contig 8395 bp, 9 predicted proteins | sample MGYA00574904_ERZ1504179 | MGnify/ENA primary metagenome ERZ1504179 (study PRJEB39906, sample SAMEA3182112) | gut metagenome | biome: human; feature: gut; material: Stool; isolation source: human stools | place: Canada | collected 2013-05-06 ... | reverse complement strand
TCTGTGCCGTCTGCTTCTTTTTCTTTTCTTCTGTTTATAGCTTCAGTCCGGCATAGCTCTCCCGCAGCGTCTCGCAGGAAGCGCTGAACCGTGCCTGCTCCTCCTCGGAGAGGTTCAGCTCCAGCACACGCTGGATGCCACTGCGGTTCACAATGCAGGGTACGCCCACAAATACGTCTTTCTGGCCGTATTCGCCCCGCAGCATGGCGGATACCGTCAGTACGCTGCTTTCGTTGCCGAACACCGCCCGCGTGATGCGTGTAAGCGCCATGCCGATGCCGTAATAGGTGGCGCGCTTGGCTTCGATGATCTTGTAGGCGGCCGTGCGCACTTCTTCAGCGATCTTATCCAGTTCCTCGCTGCAATAGCGCCCGCCGGACTGGCGGCACAGCTCCAGCACAGGCTTTGTGGCCAGCATGGCCTGGCTCCAGGGAACAAATTCCGAATCGCCGTGTTCACCCATCACATAGGCGTGCATGTTGCGCGGGTCCACATGAAAATAATCGCCCAACAGATAGCGCAGACGCGCGGTGTCCAGCGCCGTTCCTGTGCCCAGCACGCGCCTTGGATTGAAGCCCGACAGCGCGCAGGTAATGCGTGTCATGATGTCCACCGGGTTTGTAGCTACAAGGAACAGCCCGTTGAAGCCGCTCTCCGTCACCGGGTCAATGATGCTTTTGAAGACGGCGGCATTGCGCTGCAAAAGGTCCAGCCGCGTTTCGCCGGGCTTTTGCGCCACACCTGCGCAGATGCACACAATGTCCGCATCGCCGCAATCGTCGTAGCTCCCCGCAAAGATCTTCATATTACTGCCGGAAAAGGCCAGCCCGTGGTTCATATCCATGGCCTCCCCCTCTGCGCGCTTTTTGTCCACGTCGATGAGCACCAGCTCGTCGCATACGTTCTGGTTCAGCATAGCGTAGGCATAGCTCATGCCCACCATGCCGCAGCCTACCAGAGCAACCTTGCGTTTGTCTGTCTTCATTTCGCTCTCCCCTTTTCCATGTTCTGTATTAGTATGCGGCGGACCGCGCCCGCTTACTCCGCCAACGCCTGCAGCTGCACGGCCTTTTGCCGCAGCGGGGCCGCATCCGCCGCCAAAAACAGCTCCCTTGCATGCAGCGCCTCCACGCCGGCGGCAAAGCTGTGTGCCAGCGACGCGGCTTTTGCGGCATCCACCGGTCTCGCACGGCCCAGGAACATTCGTGCGTTGCCGCCGTATACCTGCTCCAGCGCCTCGGATGGAAGGCCCAATCCGCGCATGGGCGTGGGTGCGATGCGGAACAGATATCTGCCGTCCGGCAGCAGCGTATAGGGTTCATTCTCCGGCGTTTCCAGAAACGTGCGGATCACGTCCACCCGCGCGGCGCTCTCGCTGCTGTCCAGCGGCCGGGGCGGCTGCGCGATGGAGGCACGGGAGCCGATATCGCTGCCATAGAGGATGCGCGTGCCGAATTCTTCAAAAAATGCCCGTGCAGCAGGAATATCTCCGGCAAGGTTCGTGTACAGCTCGATACCGGGCGTCAGGTCTACCCGCACCTCCGGGTAACGCCGCAGCAGCGCCGAAAGCCGCGGCAGCTGCGCCGAAAAGAAAAACAGGTGCGCCAGCTGGAGCCTCAGGCCCGGGTGGCATGCCAGCACCGCAAACACCTGACGGTACTGCTCCTCATTGTTGATGGTTTCCGGGCCGTAGAACCAGCCCTCGCTTTTCGCATAGGGATTGATGCGGGAGGCGTCCCAAAACTCCTCCGGGTCGTTCACATGCCACAGAATGGGCACGCGCTGTTCCTCTGCCCAGCGCCAGAACGGTTCCCATGCCGGAGTATCGAAATCCGGAATGGGAAAATTGCGCCGGATATCGGGCTTGCCCTCCAGCAGCTTGATGCCGTCGCAGCCTGCGGCCAGCAGCGCCCCGGCCTGCGCGACCAGATCTTCGCCCAGCGCCGCCGCATCTCCCTCGTGGAGAAACCAGGCGCTGCGTTCCAACCCTCCCATCACATAGACAGTTCCCTCCGGATGCACTGCTTTGTAATAAAGCGCATCCGGCACGGTGGAGCATACGCCCATCTGCGGAATACACGCCAGCGTACAGGCCCCGACGCCGTGGCGCTCCCGCACCGCATCAAAGGCCGGACCATGAGTATCAGAATAGTGCATATGCGCATCGAACAGCTGCAATGGTATCCCTCCCGGTAAGTCAAATATCTCCGCCGCGAAGCGGCCCCAACAAAACCGCGCCTGCTGCGGTTTTGCATGGTTCAATGTTCTCAAAGCCCTGTGCGTTAGCACACAAGCGTGTGCCTTGCACACGCGCAGCCGCGCAAGCGGCGGCTTTGAGGTTATTATACCATATTTCCAAGTTCGCACTTCGCATAACACTCGTATTCACTAAGAAATATGATATCTATGCCGCCAAGCGCATACTTCACCGGCGGCTCGTATTTGCTAAGCGGACATATTATACCACACTTCCCGCTCTGCTGCACCGCCTGCACCAAAAGCACAGGCGCCGGCCCCGGCTGAAAACCCGCGCGCCGGTTCCAGAACGGTCTTGACTTTCCCAGAGTTTATGCTATATTAGTATTTAGTAATACTAGGTATAAAACCAGGACGGAGGGGAGCGGATGGAATCGCGCTTTGAACGACAGTTGAAAAAGGGCGCGCTGGAGATGCTGGTACTGGGGCTGGTGTGTGCGGGACCTACTTACGGGTACGAGCTGCTGGACAGCATGGCCCGGCGCAGCAACGGGCTTTTTGCGCTGAAGGAAGGCACGTTGTATCCCATTTTGTACCGGCTGGAAGACGATGGGCTTATCGAAGCGCAATGGCGTACCAGCGGGGGCCGCACCGCACCGAAAAAATACTACACGGCCACGCCGGAGGGTCATGCGGCTTATGCCGTACAACGCAAAGCATGGCGCGCCTTCGCGGACTGCGTGGACGGATTTGACAGGGAGGAGCAGTTATGACGGAACAGGAGAAAAAGATCAAGCGCTATGTCAATGCCATCGAGCGGGAGCTGCGCCTGCCTCTGAAAGCAAAAGCGCGCATCAACGGGGACATCGGCACCGATATCCACGCCCGGCTGGAAAAAGGACAAAGCATCGATGAGATCATCGCGGAGATGGGCACGCCGCAGGAGGTTGCCGCGGGCTTTAACGAGGAAATGCAGGATCAGCTTCTTCCCAAAGGCAGCCCCTGGCGCTGGGTGTTCCTCATTGCGGCGATACTGGCGGGCGGAGCAGCACTGCTTTCCATTCTTCCCTTTCTGCTTTTTTATTTTCAAAGCTCCGGCATGGGCGTTATCGGCGGTGCAGACGGGCCGACGGCCATTTTTATAACAGGCGCTGCAAATCTTCTCGCCCCGGTGCTCACACCGCTGTGGCTCGCCGTTCCCTTCATTCTGGGATGCTGCGCCGCCTGCGTGCTGCTGCGCTGGGGGCAAAACGGGCCGCGTGCAAAGCATACGCTTGCTTTGATGCTTTCCGCCGCCGCTTTGCTGTGCTGGCTCCTGTTGGGCATATTGTCATTGTGGCAGGTTTCCTCCGCGGCGGGCGCCGCTGTATTGTCCTGGAAAACGCTGCTGTTCCAGCTGTTCAACCTGATGCTGCTTCCGAGTTTCTGGCTTCCCGTGGTAACGCTGTGCATTGCAGCGCGCCGCCGGAAGACCGCGTCCCCGAGGCAATAACGTCAAACGAAGATACGGAAAACCCGTCCCCGGCCGGGGACGGGTTTCTATATTTTTCGGCTCTGCGCCGTCCGCAAGCCTATTTGCGTCTGTCCTGAAAGGAATCGCTCCCCACAATGAGGCAGCAATAAACAACGAACGTAACGGCCAGTGCGCCAATCAGCAAAAACCATCCCATCCGCGAGCCTCCCTTTTGTATTTACTTCATTGTTATCACTTTATTATAGCACTCGTGTATGACAAAAAACTGTATATCCCACCGTTCCTGCGGAACGGGTTCCGTGGACACGGCTGCACGCTGAAGTGTCTTTCCAGTGCAAAATATCGTTGAAAAACAAAAACGGCATCCCAACCGGGATACCGTTCCTGTGGTGCGCTGCAAGGGATTTTGCAGCCGCTTGCGCGTCTGCCGGCCTTGCGGCGTAGCCGCTGCGGCCCCTCACCCTAAAAACGTGCCACCGGCACGTTTTCTTCACGGGCTCGTCCCTTTCGGGTTCGAATCCCTTGCAGCACATAAGAACGACTTTTTCCCAAAAAACAAAAACGGCATCCCAACCGGGATACCGTTCCTGTGGTGCGCTGCAAGGGATTCGAACCCCTGACCTTTTGGTTCGTAGCCAAACACTCTATCCAACTGAGCTAGCAGCGCATACCACTCCGCTTTTGGAGTGCATCATATATGTTATCATAGTCGAACACGGTTGTCAACCGTTTTTTTCGTCCAGAATCATATTTTTTGCCTTTTCCAGCAATTCCTTGTCGGCGGCATAAGTCAGCCGGCGCTGTGCTTCCTCCAGCGGCAGCAGGCAAACTGCCCGCACCTCCTCCGGCTGGGCCCGCAGCGTGCCGCCGGTGATCTCGGCCACAAAGAACACAACATCCTTTGTCACGCCCTTTGCGGGCGAATAGGTCGTCACCTCGCGGTAGCCCGGACGCACGCGCACCTGCGCGCCCGTTTCTTCGCGCACCTCGCGCATGGCGGTCTCTTCCTCGCTCTCACCGGCTTCCACATGGCCTTTCGGAAAAGCCCAGTGGCCGCCATAGCGGTGGCAGATGACAAGCACGCGGGGCGCGCCTTCTTCGCGGGTATAGCAGATCGCCCCGCAGGATTTCTCATGTTTCATGTTCTTTTTCCTCAGTTCAAAATAAATTTACGTTTCGTGCGCCGCCGGGAATTGTGTTTTGGCGCGGGCTTTGGTATACTTGTAAGAGGATTTTACTGCGCGCAGCCTTGCGCTGCGCGGTATTTTTGTTTTATTGGAGGTTTTTCACTTTGACTCTCATGGATCTGTTGCTTCTGCTCCTTGTTATCGCCGCTGCAGTGGCCGTTTATTTCTTTTTTGTCAAAAGCCGGGACGAAGGCACAGAAACGCCCCGGAAAGCCAAAAACCTGGACGGCGTGAAAAAAAGCGCAAAAGCCCTGAGCGCGGCCCGCCGTTTCGCGGCGCTGCACCAGTATCAGGTCATCGCTCCCGCGCAGATTGCCAAGGACGGCAAATTTGCCGACCTTGATTTCATCATCGTCGGCTGGTTCGGCCTTTTGTGCGTAAAATGTGTGGGGCTGGGCGGCCAGATCTACGGCAACCCCGGCGACCCGATGTGGCTGCAGGTGGACGCGGAAAAGCGCATCTCGTTTGAAAACCCCATGCGCGCCGCAGAGGCCGATACCCGCCTGGTGCGTGACACGCTGTTTACTGCGAACCTGCGCGGCATCCAGGTGGAGACCGTGTGCGTTTTCACCAATAAAAAAGCGACCCTTGCGCTGCCGCGCGGCACGGGCCACTACACGCTGAAGGACTTCAAGGCGCTGCTGGGCAAGAGCAAGTACGAGCAGGACAAGGGCGTCGATATTCCCCAGACCGTGGACGCCGTCAAGAAGTGGGTCGTAGAGGGCTGAGGCCCGCCGTCTTGTCCTATTATAGCAAACCGTGGCGGATTTGAAAAGCCGGGTAAAACTATTTACAGTTTGTTCACAGCGGTTTAACAAACCTTACGCAATTCTTTTCTATAATACAATCACAGGGACACGGAAGCCGCAATCCGGGTTCCTGCACATGATTCCTCCTCACACCAAGAGAGATACCCCTAAAAGCCCCCGTGCTCACCACACGGGGGCTTTCCCTTTGCAAAAAGCTGCGCGGTGCGGGACGCTTCCGTTCCCGCGCGCCGCGCAGTTTTTTCTTTCAGGTTTCAGCGCCGCAGCCCGCCTGCGCCACCTCGGCCGCGATATAGCCCGGCACCTGCTCAGGCGTGATGCCCAGCGCGGCGGCCAGCTCACCATGAAGCAGCTCCTCGGCACGCTTCATATATTCGGCCTCGGTACGTGCGGGCTTTTTGCCCTGCGCCGTACGCTCCCTGTTTTTGCCGTAGATCGTCTTGATAAGCTGCACCAAATCGTCGCAGTCGTGCGTGCGCATGAGCGAACGGTAGTGCTCGGCCAGCATCTGCTGATCCTTCCCGCCGCATGGGTTCTCCTCAATCTCCGGGATCCGGCCGATGAGCGCCTCTGCCTGGGCATGCGTCAGAATGGGCCGCATAAACACCTTGGCGTCCACGGGAATATATACCGTGCCTGTTTCGTACACAGGGTCCAGCTTATAATACAGCTTTTTTTCGCCGGCGCCCGGCAGCCCCGCCGGAGCCTCCACAGCCTCCACACGGCATACGCCCATATTCCCGTACACGATCAAATCGCCTTTTTGAAACATCGTATTCCCTCCTGTAAAACCACTCCACCCGTTTCGTCCCGAACAGGCGGACGCGCCGCGCCGTGCTCCCTCCCCTGCGCTTCGCTCCGCCGAAAATCAAAACAGCGTGCGGTTTTGACAGCCGGACTTACGTTCCTCAAAACCACACGCTGCAATTTTTCAGTATCCCGTTTTGCCGCCGCTGCGGCATTTCCTGTTTATAGTATACCACATTTTGCCCCCAATTGTAAGCGGAAGTTTTTTCTCTCCGCCGCGCGCCCTCCGAAACCGGGCGGACAGCCTGTCCAAAATTTTATCCGGGCCGGACTTTTCCCCACCCCCTATGCATATAAATTGCATGAGGTGATGTCAAAATGTACAAGCGGCGCAGAAGGCGGCATATTGTAATGCCCGTGCTGGCGGGCCTGCTGACGCTGGCCACGCTGGGCAGCACGGCCTTCGCCGCGCCGTCCTTTTCCCTCCCGCAGGCTGCCGCGTATTTCAGCAGCATTCTGTGCGCGCCGAATGCAGCGCTGGCCGCAACCCGGCGAGTGCTGGACGACGCCATGGACGAGGACGCAGTGCCCACGGCGCAGCCTATCGATGAGGACGATCCCGAGGCAGGCTTCTGGACGGTGGGCCCGACCGAGGAGGAAATGCTGCCTCAGAGCGAAGCGCAAAGCGTATCTTCCGGCGCTTCCTCCGTACCGGACGGCCCCATTCCCGATGGCATGGCCCCGCTGCTGGAAGCGCATTACGAGCAGGGCGCGGGTGCGGGCTATGTTTCCAGCGGTGCAGCCACCGTGCGCAACAGCACCGACCTGCCTGACAGCGAGGTAGCCGCGGAAATGATGCAGACGCTTCCGTTCCAGGTGGAGCTGAACAGCGCGGAGCCTCAGGTACTCATTATGCACACGCACACCACAGAAACCTACGAACTGGAGGAAAAAAACTGGTGCGATCCGGCGTTTTCCGCCCGCAGCACGGATCTTTCTGTCAATATGGCCGCAGTAGGAGCCGAAATGGCTGCTCAGCTCAACGCGGCGGGCGTAAACACCCTGCACGACACCACCCTGCACGATTACCCAAGCTACAACGGCAGCTACGCCAAAAGCAACGCCACCGTGCGCAGCTATCTGGAGCGGTATCCCAGCATCAAGGTGGTGCTGGACGTCCACCGCGACGCCATCCAGCGGGACGACGGCACCCGTGTCAAGCCCGTGGCGGACATCGGCGGCATGAAAGCCGCCCAGGTCATGATCATCTGCGGCGCAGACGTGGACGGCAATCTGCCCAATTTTAAACAGAACCTCCGCTTTGCCAGCCGCTGGCAGGATAAGATGGAAAGCATGTTCCCCGGTCTCACACGGCCTGTGCTGTTCGACTACCGCTATTACAATCAGGATCTTACGACCGGCAGCCTGCTCATTGAGATGGGCGGCCATGCCAATACTTTGGAAGAGGCCAAATACTCCGGCCGCCTGGTTGGTCAGGCCCTGGCTGCTTTGTTTGCAGAGGGCTGAACGCGCCCGTATATAAACTCTTCGGCCACGCAAAAAGCCCCGCGCATACGCACGGGGCTTTTATTATTGGTACAGTCTTATTCCGCCACTTCTTCAAAGGCCTCTTCACCGGCGCCGCAAACGGGGCACGGCACGGGAGGAACGTCGCCCTCAAATGTCTGGCCGCAAATCGTGCATCTCCATTTTTTCATAATACTAACCTCCTTTTATTCATTTCGTTTCACCTATTGATATTATATACCAATTGATAATACAACGCAATAGTTTTTAAAAAAGAATCATTCACCGCGCACGGCTTTGGCAAAATCCCGGCCGAACTGTACGGCTGCAGCCAGGTCCTCCTGTGTGGGGCAGAACCGGACACGCATGCCCTCCAGCGGCAGGCTCAGCCGAAGCTGCTGCATGCGCGCAGTCAGATTGGGAACCGCCTCGCCGCTCCAGCCGTAGCTGCCGAACGCACCCGCCGGCTTGCCCTTGTGGATGATGGGGTTCAGGCC
>ERZ1504179.581-NODE-581-length-8494-cov-3.794644_pt1 | contig 8494 bp, 8 predicted proteins | sample MGYA00574904_ERZ1504179 | MGnify/ENA primary metagenome ERZ1504179 (study PRJEB39906, sample SAMEA3182112) | gut metagenome | biome: human; feature: gut; material: Stool; isolation source: human stools | place: Canada | collected 2013-05-06 ... | reverse complement strand
CGCGGATACCGGCGTCGGCCAGCGCACGCACGGCACCCGCCGCAATGGTGTCCGACATACAGAAGATCGCGTCCGGTGGCTCCGGCAGACGCAACAGCGCCTGCGTCGCGGTGATGCCGTATTCAAAGGTATGGGGAACGACTTGGAACATATCCGGCTCAAAGGCGATGCCGTGCCGCTCCAGCGTTTCGCGGTAGGCCTTCGCACGCAGACGGCTGGAAATAAAGTTGTTCGAAAGGCCGATGGCAGCAATCCGCTTCCGGCCAAGCGCGAGGAAGTATTCGACCACCTGCTCCGTCGCCTTATAGTTGTCGATGGATACGTGCATCGCGGTGGAATCCTCGTTGAAGTCGCAGCACTGGATGATCGGGAAGTGCGCGTCGTAGTAGTTGATCTCCTCGGTGGGGAGCATACTGGACAAAAGCACCGCGCCGTCCACCGTCCGCTGCTCCAGCGCCAGCAGAGAGCTGCGTTCCCGCTCCGTATTAAAATAGGTAGAGACGACCATCAGGGAATAACCGTGCTTCTGCGCGGTCTCGTCCATGCCGTAGAGGATGTCGGAGAAGAAGGGGTTGCCCAGATCGGAGACCAGAACGAGCAGCACGTTCGTCTTCTGCTTGCGCAGCCTGACGCCGAGCCGGTTCGGTCGGTAGTTCAGCTCCTTGATCGCTTCCTTAATACGGTTCTGTGTTTCGGACGATACCTTTTCCGGTTCGTTTAGTGCGCGTGAGACGGTGGCGACCGATACGTTTGCCGCCTTTGCAACATCTGTGATATTTGCCTGTGACAAGTGCTACACCTCCATGCGCGCTATGTAAACGTTTGTATTTATTTTACACGCGCTATTTTGATTTTTCAATTCGCTTTTTCATCAAAATCTACGCAGATTTTTTGTGCACATTTCCGATTTTTTACTTCTCCTTTCCTTGAGCAAATTTCCAATTTTATTTTATTTTCGCCGAAAAAAGCTGAAAAAACGGCAAAATACTGGACAAATGAATTGGCAAATACGGGACAAAGGATAGAACGCTGCCCGTTTTGAGCCGCAAGTTCCGTCTTGACAGCGCAAAGACGACCGATGTATACTTGGATTGAAGTGAAATGCGTTATTTTCATAAAATTAACGCAAAGTTTCATCATTGAATAAAAACAAGGAGGCGTTCCGCATGAGACATCGAGTGGTTCAGGTGGGTCTGGGCGTGCGCGGCAAATTTCATCTGCGCGGATTGGTAGAAAATCCGGAGGCATATGAGATCGTCGGCCTGTGCGATCTGGATCCGAAAAAGATCGAGGAAGCAAAGGCTATGTTCGGCTTAGACGTTCCGGCGTTCACGGATGCCGAAACCATGCTGCGCCAGACGCGCCCCGAGGTGTTCGTTTTCGTAACGCACCCGAACGTCCGCACGCAGATGGTCGAGCTTGCCGTGCGCTACGGGGTAAAGGTGCTCTCCTTTGAAAAGCCCATGGCGATGAACCTTGGCGAGGCGCACCATATCACCCAGCTTTGCAGAGACAACCATATCAAGGCGGTCGTCAGCCATCAGCAGAAATACGCCGAGCAGATGCAGAAGGTCTATGCGCTCGTTCGGGACGGACAGATCGGTGAGATCCAGAAGATCCACGTCGAGACGCAGAGCTGGCTTGCGCAGTTGGGCACACATTATATGGATTACTCTCTCTGGATGAGCGGCGGACAGGCGCGCGTCCGGTCGGTCGTCGGCCACGCGCACGGGACATGGTGCCTCGGCGACTCGCATCCTTCGCCGGACTATCTGCTCGGTGAGGCGCTTTTGACCAACGGCGTCCGTGTCTATCTGGAGTGCGGCTATTTCAGCCAGCGCCGTCCCTATGTGCCGCGCTATGGCTATGATAACCGCTTGACCGCCTACGGAACGAACGGCTACCTCTGGTTTGAAACGGATGGGAAATGGGGCGGCGTGACAAAGGAAAGCAAGGGCGAGCTGATCGGCGGTACCTGCCCCATTTGGGACGAGCAGGAGCCGTTCTTGCAGATCCCGTATTACCGCGACCTTGCGCGCTGGATCGACGACGATACGCAGGTGCATCCCTGCAACATCGAGATCAGCTATCACGGCTATGAGGCGCTGGAGGCAATGTGCCTGAGCGCGCTGGATCACACGCGGGTCGATCTCCCCCTGAAGAATTTAGATTACGAGCCGGTGCTCGAACGCATGGGACGCGAGTTCTCGGACGTCGACTCCCCGCGCAGACGCACATGGATCGAGATCATGGACTGAAAGGAGCAAGCGATGTATTTGGAACAACAGCTCGGTGAACTGTCTGAACTGCTCGCGGCCTGCAAGGAGACTTCCCTTGCTGCGGCGCAGGAGGCCGTTCGCTTGACGGCGCAGGCCATCGGAGCGAAGAAAAAGCTCTTTCTGTGCGGCAACGGCGGCTCGGGGGAGCCATATCGCAAACGACCTGTCGTGCCATATGAAAAACTGGCAGCGGGACGCCTATCGCATCGTCTGCCTCAACGACAGTCCGGCGGTGCTGACCTCCATGACCAACGACTACGGCTTTGAGCACGTGTTTGAAAAGCCGCTGCTCGGTCTGGCAGACGCAGGAGACGTCCTCTGGGGCTTCAGCACCAGCGGAAACTCCGGCAACGTCGTCGCGGCCGTCGAGGCGGCGCGCGCACACAACATTCTCACCGTCGGTTTTACCGGCAAAAGGGGCGGGAAGCTGCGCGACCTTGTCGACGTGTGGGTCCCGACCCCGTCCGACGACGTGATCCAGGTGGAAAATCTGCACCTGATCCTTGCACACGCGATCGCTGTCAGCGTGGAAGCGATCGTCTCACCGATGCAGAAATAACAGAAACGGAGGAATATAAAGATGGATCTGATCATGGGCATGAACAGCGGTTCTTCCTTCGACGGCATCGACGTCGTCCTTGCCGAAACGGAACTGGACGCGGACGGTTTTCCAAAGGCTCCGAAATTCCTGCGGGGCGCATCCTACGACTGGCCGGAGGCGGTTGCGTCCATTGTGCGCGACTCGTTTGAAAACAAGGTTGACATGGTTGGCCTGAACCGATTGAATTATCTGTGCGGCGCGGTGTTTGCCGAGGCGGCCGCACGCTTTATGAAGGAGAACGGGCTGGAGTCTTCGCAGATCAAGGTGCTCGGTCTGGATACACAGACCATTTATCAGGAGCAGCCTGACCACGCAGCGATCGCGAAAATGACGCCGGAGGAAAAGGCGGACTGGGTCGGCCGCTGGCTTTCCGGCAAATACCCCGCCGGTACACAGATGGGTGACACGTCGGTCATCGCGAACCTGACCAATATCGACACGGTGACGCACTTCCGTCCGGCTGACCACACATGGGGCGGCTCGGCGGCGCCGCTGATGCCCTATCTGGACTTCGTCCTGTTCCGCAAGGAGCCGCGTCCGACCATGACGCTCAACATCGGCGGCATTGCAAACCTGCACGTCGCGTTCTCGGATCGCAGCAAGATGTTCGGCTTCGATACCGGCCCGGGCAACGTCGTGTGCAACTATCTGTGCGAGCAGCTCTACGGCCTGCCGTATGACAGGGACGGCGCGATCGCCGCGTCGGGCAAGGTCGATCCGGCGCTGCTGGCGCACTTCATGAGCCACCCATTCTTTGACCGTCCGGTGCCGCGCTCCGGCTGGTCGCAGGACTACAACCATGCGTACATCGCCTCCGTCATTGAGAAGTTCCCTCGTCTTGCCAAGGAGGACTTCCTTGCCACGGCCTGCGCCTTTACCGCTTCGGCCATCGTAAGAAGCATGAAGGAAAACGTTCCGGAGGAGATCATCGCGCAGACGCGCGTGATCTATGCAAGCGGCGGTGGTGTGAGAAATCCGCAGATCATGAAGCAGCTACAGGCGCGCCTTCCGGAGAACATCCGCCTTGCCGTCTCCGACGAGATCGGCATTCCGGCGGCCTATAAGGAAGCGGTGAAGTTTGCCACGCTGGCTTACTCCACCATCCACTGCATCCCCGGCAACATTCCCGCGGCGGGGCACGCTTCGCAGTATGCGATCCTCGGAAAGATCGCGCTTGCACCGCGCAATATTCCTGAGCGCCTGCTTCGCTGATGTAAACACACATTCTATTATATCACATTTCTTTCCTCCCTGAAATCGTTTTTTCTCCTAGAAAAACTCCGCGAAAAGCTCCTCGCCGTATATACGGCGGGGAGCTTTTCGCGCAGCTGCTGCATACAATAGACGGAAGGAGGAATGCGCATGGCAGAATGGAGTCGGGCGACGCAGCGCTATCTGTGCCGTGACGGTGAGATCTTTGAAACGATGGTGCGCGGTATCGAGGAGCGGACGGACGCTCTGGCCGAGGTGCTTGAGAAATATATGCGGAAAGCCGAAAAGCCGGTATCCCGTGTGACCGCTCCGGGCAGCTACCTCTCCGATGAATCCGTTCGCCGGAAGGCTTTTGCTTCCAAACAGGGTGAGAAGTTCAAAGCCCTGTGGGATGGCGTTATCCCGGAAGGCAAATCCCACAGCGAGGCGGATGCGGCCCTGTGTGCGATGCTGGCGTTCTGGTGCGGCGGCGATACCGAGCAGATGGACAGGCTGTTCCGGCATTCGGCTCTGATGCGGGATAAGTGGGAACGGGACGATTACCGCACGGCTACGCTCACAAAGGCAGTGGCAATGTGTACGGAGTTCTACAAGCCCGTGGGCAGGTCCTCGGCGGCGGACGATTTCAGCGACCTCCAGCAGACGCTCTGTGAATTGGCCCCAGCGGAGAATGACCGCTATCCGTGGAACGACATCGGCAATGGCAGATTGTTCGCTGACATATTCAAGGACATCGCCCGTTTCGTTCCGGAGCGCAAGCAGTGGCACATCTATGACGGCACACGCTAGGTCTCTGACACTGGGTTCCTGAAGGCGATGGAACTTTGCAAGGCACTGGCTGATGCGCTCATGCGGTATGCGCTGGATATCCACGATGAGCATAAACGCAAAAGCTACATCGATTTCTGCCGGAAATGGCAGAGCCGCCATATGCGGATCACGATCCTCTCCGATGCCCAGAGCGTATATCCGATCTCCATGCAGGAGTTCGACAGCGACCGTTTCCTGTTCAACTGTGCCAATGGCACCCTCGATCTCCGGACGATGGAGTTCCGGGGCCACAGTGCCGAGGATCGGCTCACGAAGATCACGCCTACGGAATATGACCCTCATGCGTGGAGCGACCGCTACAGCCGCTTTATCAGCGAGATCATGAGCGGCGATGCGGAAAAAGCCAAGTTCCTGCAAAAGGCACTCGGCTACTCCGTCAGCGGCGATACCCGATTCGAGTGCATGTTCTTCCTCTACGGTGAGACCACCAGAAACGGCAAGGGCACGCTTATGGAAAGCATCCTACGGGTCATGGGCGATTACGGCAGAGCCGTCAGGCCGGAGACGATTGCGCTCAAGCACAACGTAAACAGCCAGAATCCCTGCGAGGACATCGCCCGTCTTGCCGGTATCCGCCTTGCCAATATCTCAGAGCCGAGCCGTGGCCTTCTGCTCAATCTATAATTGCATCGGGGCAATAGACATCCCCGAACAGGACGAAAAAACGGCATAGCCGCATTTCACGACTATGCCGATTCTTTCAGGGAAAATCAAATCCCTAATGTAGGACCCCCTTCGGTGAGCAGTTTGTTGACGGCGTCCAGCCACTCCCGCGGATCGCCGCCGCAGCCCTGCAAAACAAGGCCCTCCTTGCCATTCATACGGCGAAGACTATCGGCGGTATTGTTTTCAATACTCATATTACATTCCTCCCAAAGTCATATCATGCTGCGGTTCGTAATCCTCCAACGCTCTGGGATTTTCCTCCCCCCAGAAGTCGTAAGCAATATCATCCACGGCTTTACGGATGGCTGGATCATTGGCCAACACCTTGTATCAAAAGCCTGTCGTCGAGCTGAACGGGAGCTCCTCCCGCAGACATTTGAGGAAGGCTTCCGCATCGGTAAATTCCTGCACGTCACCGCCCACATAAGTGACTCGGCCAACCGGCAGCTTTTCCTGTGCCATATTCTGCCGCTGGACATCCAGGGCATAGCAGATCAGATCGGCGCTGGAACTACCGGAAGAGGGACAACATCGCAGGCAGCAGCGGTAATGCTCCGTTTCCACGATATAGCCATAACCCTGCGTCCCGCCGCCGCTGATCTTCCCGTCGTGCCTGCGGCGGAAGCGCTCCATCGCAAAACGGTCTTTCAGGACATTTTTGCGGAGTGTTTCTACGACCTCCTTCAGCTCCGTTTGGAAGGCAGGGTAGCTTCCTTCCTTCACGTCGCTCGGCCACCAAATGCGCCAGAATTCCTTGCCGCCGCGCCCAAAGTCCATCCGAAGATGTCCAACGGTTCCCAAACGTTCATCCTCACCGGGAGGCTGGGCATAAAATAAGCCCGCTTCATCCGGGCGGGCAGGGCGAAGATGAAACTTTTCTTTCGCCGGAGGATATGGGAGACCATGCACCTCGCAGAACTCACGAAGCGTCATTTCTCCTTCATCAAGAAAGCCAAACTCGTCCCGCGCATCCAGCCGTCCGGAGGGCGGAAGCTGCAGCTTCTCCGGCATCAGGATCGAGCCTGCATGGTTGACCGCCACACTTTCTTCGATATAGCACAGCTCGCCAGGGTCATCGTCAGGACCGCGGATGTCATAGCAATACCCGCCCTCCGGTACCGTAGAACGGTCAATGCAACCGTTGGTGAACAGTGCATACTTGCCGAACAGCTCAACGTGCTGGAATTCTTCTGTTTTTGCGTTAACAGTCATAAGTTCATTTCTCCTATCTGCGGTGTGTACGCTTCATCCTGCCAGTTGTTTCGACATTCCTCGAAGCGGTTGACCAACTCCGTGGCGGTAAGGGCTATCGTAGGCGGTTCTATCGTTTCCGAGAAGCTGTCCGCACCCAGCTCAAACCAACCATGGTCGGCTTGAGGATCGTAGGGATCGAAGCGGCGTTCTGGAAGCCCAACCTGTCCTGGGATAAAATACTCGCCCATGTCGCAGCAGTCCAAAATGGTGCAAATCTGGTTCGCGCTCAGTGTACCGGCGACAATACATTCATTGTACCGCTTGTAATTGTCGGCATCTCGATACAGGTATGAGATTTTTGTGTTCATTGGTATTCCTCCTTTTTGGGAACGGCAAACATACTACAAGCCTGCCGCAAAGTCTACTGAAACATTTGCTGTTCCCGTGCCTGCTCCGTGAAGAGCGCGTCCAACCGTCGCAGGAGGCCGAACTCCGCTGTCACCGGATGGTCGGTTTCCATGCAATTAGAGCCGAACCTAGCCGACGGTTTCCATAACAAAAAAGGCCGGAGTTCTATTTCAAAAGTCCGGCCAAATATATCAATATACAGCCATTTGGCTCCCGTGCGTCAAACTCCGGTTCAAATCTGGGAGGTCGGTCAGAAAAATCTATGGAAAAAAAGAAAAAATCCGAGCATCCAAAATGCCCGGAAACAGTTGATGCGTCTGGCTTTGCGCCAGACGCATCTATACTGCTATGATAAGATGGAGGTGCCGCCCAGATTTGAACTGGGGAGTCAGGGTTTTGCAGACCCTTGCCTTACCACTTGGCCACGGCACCATATGAACTTATCTCGTAAAAAAGGAACGCGGGGTGCGTTCCTTCAGTTAACGAATGGAGCGGGTGACGAGGCTCGAACTCGCTACCTCCACCTTGGCAAGGTGGCGCTCTACCAGATGAGCTACACCCGCATCTGGTGCCTCCGGTCGGAGTTGAACCAACGACACGCGGATTTTCAGTCCGCTGCTCTACCTACTGAGCTACAGAGGCATGTTGAGCCGAGTAAAACTCGGCTCAGATGCTTTAAAAATGGCGACCCGGAACGGACTCGAACCGTCGACCTCCAGCGTGACAGGCTGGCGTGCTAACCGACTGCACCACCGGGCCAGATAATGGTGGGAACAACAGGGCTCGAACCTGTGACCCCATGCTTGTAAGGCATGTGCTCTCCCAGCTGAGCTATGCTCCCCTGCGTCCTTCTGAGTGGCGATCACTCATCAGCGACGGGTCTTATTATACACGCAGGCCCCCATTTTGTCAAGCACTTTTTTCGATTTTTTTCAAGTTTCTTCAAATCTCTTTCAGGAGGTCCGAGATCTCCTCCGGCGTGAAGGTATAGACCTGATCACAGAACTGGCATTCGAGATTGATGGGCTTTCCTTCCGCGACGATCTCCTCGAGGTCCTTGCGGCCGATGGCAATGAGCGTCGAGGTCACGCGCTCGCGTGAGCAGTAGCAGCGATAGCTCACCGGCGTATTCTCGAGGAACTCCAGCTCGAAGCCGTCCAGCACGCGGCGCAGCATAGCCTCCGGCGTCAGCCCCTCGGAGAGCATGGGCGTCACGGCGCCTGCGGCGCGGATACCGGCCTCGAGCCGGTCGATGAGGGCGTCCGGCGCATCCGGCAGCAGCTGGATGAGATAGCCGCCCGCC
>ERZ1504179.519-NODE-519-length-9144-cov-3.186049_pt1 | contig 9144 bp, 8 predicted proteins | sample MGYA00574904_ERZ1504179 | MGnify/ENA primary metagenome ERZ1504179 (study PRJEB39906, sample SAMEA3182112) | gut metagenome | biome: human; feature: gut; material: Stool; isolation source: human stools | place: Canada | collected 2013-05-06 ... | reverse complement strand
GCCGGCTGGAGGACGCGGTGCGGCGAGAACTGCCGGACCTTGCGTGAAAAAGGCGCGCCGGACGAAAAAACACTTGCGCGCCGCAAAAGGGTATGGTAAGATATGCTTATACCTTTGAGGGAGTAGTTCGCGCCGGGCCTGTACGGCGTGTAAAGTCAACATGATGGCGCGCCGGCACGCGCCTGGCTTTGCTTAATGAACAAGACTCATGGGCGGCTTTGCGCCGTCCGTGGGTCTTTTTTTTGCGGCCCCGCCCCACAGGGCCGCAAAACGGACGCCTCCCTTTTCCGGCGCGCGCTGCGGGCGGAACAGATTATCCGGCCGCAGACACGCATATTCTTATGAAAGCAGATTTGGAGGAAAAAGCGTTATGGATTCGATCACCCTGTTCGTACTCGCGCTGGGGCTTTCGATGGACGCATTTGCGGTGTCCATCTCCAACAGCATGTGTTTTTCCGGCCTGCGGCGGAACGAGGCCGCCCTCACGTCGCTGTCCTTCGGCGTGTTTCAGGGCCTGATGCCCGTGGCCGGGTATTTTGCGGGCCGCGCCTTCGCCGATGTGGTGAGCGCGTTTGACCACTGGATCGCCTTTGCACTGCTGGGCTTCATCGGCGGCAAAATGATCTGGGACGCCGTCAAGGAGCTGCGCGCGCCGGAGGCGTGCCCCGTGGGCCGCGCGTTCAGCTATAAGCTGATGGTGGTGCAGGCCTTCGCCACCAGCATCGATGCGCTGGCTGTCGGCGTCAGCTTTGCCGCGCTGGATGTGAACATCGCCGCGGCGGCTTCCTTCATCGCCTGCGTCACGTTCGTCTGCTGCCTTGCGGGCCATCTGCTGGGCAAAAAATTCGGCAGCTGGCTGGGCGGTAAGGCCGAGATATTCGGCGGCGTCATTTTGGTGTGCATCGGCGCAAAGATCCTCGTTGAGCATCTTTCCGGCGGCTGAGGGCCGGAAAAAACAGAGAAAATGCAAAAACGTGCGCGTGTTTCGTTGACACACGCACGTTTTGTTTGCTATGCTGGACAAAGACGGCGCTCTATGCGGATGCGCCGGGTATCGGAGAAGGAAAAGAGGGATCAGGGTTATGGAAAAACGAGAAAAATTTGCCTCGCGGCTGGGCTTTCTGCTCATTTCGGCCGGGTGTGCCATCGGCATCGGCAACGTATGGCGCTTCCCCTATATTACCGGACAGTACGGCGGCGCGGCGTTCGTGCTTATTTACCTGTTTTTCCTGGTCGTGCTGGGCTTGCCCATCATGGCCATGGAGTTCGCCGTGGGCCGGGCGTCCCGCAAAAGCTGCGCGGTCAGCTTCCGCGTGCTGGAGCCTGCGGGCACCAAATGGCATTGGTACGCCTGGCTGGGCATGGCGGGCAACTATCTGCTGATGATGTTCTATACCACGGTGGCGGGCTGGATGCTGGCCTATGTGGTAAAAATGCTGCGCGGTGCGTTCACAGGCGCGTCCGCCGAGGCGGTGGGCGGCATTTTCAATGACATGCTGGCGCAGCCGGGGCCGCAGATATTCTGGATGATTGTGGCTGTGGTGCTGGGCTTCGGCGTGTGCAGCCTGGGCTTGCAGAACGGTGTGGAGAAAATCACAAAAGCCATGATGGTCTGCCTGCTGCTGCTGATGGTGGCGCTGGCCGTGCGCAGCGTCACACTGCCAGGCGCGGGCGAAGGCCTCAAATTTTATCTTGTACCGGATTTCGGGCGCCTTGTGGAGCAGGGCGTGGGCAATGTGGTGTACGCGGCCATGGGACAGGCCTTTTTCACGCTGTCTCTGGGCATCGGCGCCATGGCCATTTTCGGCAGCTACATCGGCAAGGAGCGCACGCTGCTCAGCGAGAGCGTCAACATCACGCTACTGGATACCTTTGTGGCGCTGATGGCGGGCCTTATCATTTTTCCCGCCTGCTTTTCCTTCGGCGTCAACCCGGGGCAGGGCCCAGGCCTCGTATTCGTCACGCTGCCCAATATCTTCGGCGGCATGGCGGGCGGCCGGGTATGGGGCGCGCTGTTTTTTGTGTTCATGAGCTTTGCGGCGCTGTCCACCGTTATTGCCGTATTTGAAAACATCGTTGCCTTCGGTATGGACTTGTGGGGCTGGAGCCGCAAAAAAGCCGTGTTGGTAAATTTTTTCGCCATTCTTGTGCTGTCGCTGCCCTGTGTACTGGGATACAACGTGCTTTCGGGCTTTATGCCCTTCGGCGAGGGCAGCGCCGTGCTGGACCTGGAGGACTTCCTTGTTTCCAATACGATCCTCCCGCTGGGCAGTCTTGTATACCTGTTGTTCTGCACGTCCCGCTACGGCTGGGGATGGAAAAATTTTGTGGCCGAGGCAGACGAGGGCAAGGGCATACGGTTTCCAAAATGGGCGCGGGTATACGTCAGTTACGTTCTGCCGCTCATCGTGCTGTTCATCTTTTTGATGGGCTATAAGGACAAATTCTTCACCTGAGGAGAAAAACAAAAAGAGGCGCCGCCGCGGGATATATCCGCGGCGGCGCTTTTTGTTTTGAAGCTTCAGTTGCTGCGGCTCTCGGCCAGCACCGCGTCCACGGTGACGACATTGCCGCTGCCGCGCTTTTGGATCTCCAGCCGCACGGTTTCGCCGGGCTTGTGCGTCTCCAGCACATCCAGCAGATCGGACGTGGTTTCCAGCGTTACGCCGTCCGCCGTCAATATCACGTCGCCCACGGTGATGTCGTGGTTGTTCAGGTCGCTGTAATCTTCCACAGATGAAATATATAAGCCCTGGCTGGGCAGGTCGTTGGCAGGGCCTGTGACGGGCGACAGCGCGATTACCATCACGCCCAGTGCCACGCGGTCCTTTACATAGCCGTAGGCAATCAGATCCTCCACCACGGGCTGCGCGTCCGCCGAGGGGATGGCAAAGCCAATGCCCTCAAACATGGAGCTGTTGAGCTTGGCAGAATTGATGCCGATCACCTGACCGAAGCGGTTCACCAGCGCGCCGCCGGAATTGCCGGGGTTGATGGCCGCGGAGGTCTGGATAAGGTTCATCGTGACGACGCTGTTGCCCGCCTGCATGCTGATCTCACGATTGAGGCCGGAGATGATGCCCTGGGTGACGGTGCCGGAGAGCTGTCCGGCCGCATTGCCGATCGCCACGGCCCGCTCGCCCACCTGCAGGATGTCCGAATCTCCGAAGGAGGCGGGCACCAGCCCGTCCGCCGTGATTTTGACCACGGCCAGGTCCGTACGGGTGTCGGAGCCGACGATCCATGCGTCCAGCTCACGGCCGTCGTCCAGCAGCACGGTAACTGCGGAGGAGCCCTCCACCACATGGGCGTTGGTGACGATGAAGCCGTCCTCGTTGAGAATGATGCCGCTGCCGCTGCCTGCAATGGAAATGCTGCCCGGCTCATATACATTGATGCATACCACGCTGGGGCCAACGGTCTTGGCAATCTCCACCGTGGAGAGCCCGCCGTCCGCGTCCTCGGGAAGATCCTCGATGGTAAAGCTGGGCACCTCTCCGGGCGTGGGACGCCGGCGCGCGGCGCCGCCGCTGCGCAGTGCGTCAAAAGCCTCTCCCGCCAGAAAAACGGTTGCGGCAAGCCCCAGGCAAAGCAGAACAGCCACCAGCGGCGCACGGTTCCTGCGCCGGCGGGGCGGGTTCCCGCCGGGGGCGCCCGGCATCGAGCCGGGCGTCTGATATACATATTGGGGCGCCCGCGGCGGCACGGGGCCGCCGCCCTGCCCGTAAACGGGGCCGCCATAGGGCGGGGCGGCGGAGCCCTGTCCGCCATAGGGCGGATAAGGCGGATACTCCATCCCGGGCTGTTGTACATAGGGCGGGCAGGGCCCGCCGGGCTGCTGCGGATATTGCGGATACTGGCGCTGATCCATGATTCCCTCTCTCCCTGCCGGGCCTCCCGGCAATGCGCAGCACTGCGGCCGCGAATATTTCTCTTCCATGCCTCATGCGGCGCGGTGGTCACTGATCCTTGAGCTTGCCGCCCTTAATGGGCGAAGAAGGCGGCGCGGGCAACGTGAACAGGAATTCGCAGTATTCGCCCTCCTTGCTGTCCACCCAGATCTTGCCGCCGGACAAATTGATGAGGACTTTGCAGATATGCAGACCCAGGCCGCTTCCGGTGGTGTTCAGCCCACGGCTTTTGTCTTCCTTGTAAAAGCGGTCGAACACATAAGGCAGCGCCTCGGGCGCAATACCCGCGCCTGTGTTGCGCACGCCTACGGTAACGGCGCCCTTGCTCTGTGTGACGGAAAAACGGATCTCCCCGCCCACATTGCAGAACTTGATAGCGTTGTCCACCAGATTGTAGATGACCTGGTACACCAGATCCTGATCCGCCAGAACCAAGGTCTTGGTTGGGGCGAAGCCGCTGATTTGGATGTTGTTGGCCTCCAGCCGCTGTTCCGCGCCGAACACCACGCTGGTGATGCTCTCCCAGATATCATAGGTAGTGGCGTTTACTTTATACTCCCCGGCCTCCAGCTTGGTGATGTCCAGCATGTTCTTGATGAGACGCGTCAGGCGGCCCACCTCCTGAGAGACAATACCCAGGTAGTGGTTCTGGTTTTCGGGCGGGATGGTGCCGTCCAGCATGCCGTCGATAAAGCCCTTGATGGTGGTCATGGGCGTGCGCAGCTCGTGAGCGATATTGCCCATGAAGCTGCGGCGGGACTGGTCGATTTTTTCCAAGCTGCCGGCCATGGTGTTAAAGGTCTCGGCCAGCTGGGCCAGCTCATCGTCGCCCTCCACGGGCACGCGGGCGGAAAAATCTCCGCCGCCGAACTTTTTCGCGGCGTCCGAAATGCGGCGCAGCGGCGTGGTCATGCGGTTGGTCAGCACGATGGAAAGCACGCTGGATACCATCAGCATCAGCCCGGCGGAGAGGATGAACGTAGAGAACAGGTTTGCCAGGTATTCCGTGAGGCTGTCGGCGTTTGCCCCCGCGAACACAAAGCCCTGGAGCATGCCTTTCTCGTCGAGAATGGGCTTGCCCGCGATGTAATATCGGCTGCTGAAGATACCGCCCAAAGTGCCCATTTCGTCGTAAATGCCCCGGCTGTATGTGGCATTGCACGTTTTTACAGACACTTCCATGCCCTGATATTCCGACGGGATGGAAAGCACCACGGAGCCGTAGGCGTCCGTCACAAGGATGCTCTTTCCGGCGGCGCGGGCCGTCAGCGTGATGCCCCTTTTGATATCCTCCACATCCAGCCCGGCGGCTTCGGCGGCTTCGGCCCTTTTTTCAACGATGCCGTCATCCGCGGCTTCCTGCATGGCGAGGATGGCGTTGTCGATGGTCTGGATCAGGGCGGTGCCGTTTTCTTCGCGGAAGTAGCCCATGGCCAGATACATCTGAATAAAGCCCATCACGGCGATGCTGCAGATGAGCAGGACTGCCGTGGAATAAAAATACCGCGTGGTGATGCTTTTGCGCACGGGCGCACCCCCCTTTCTTCCGGCATGCCGCGGACCCCGGCCCGCCGTCATTCTTTCACTTCAAATTTATAGCCCACGCCCCAGACGGTCTTTAAACTCCACTGGTCGCTGGTGTTTTCAAGCTTTTCGCGCAGACGCTTCACGTGTACGTCGATGGTGCGGGAATCGCCGTAGTATTCAAAACCCCATACCTCGTCCAGCAGCTGGTCGCGGGTGAATACCCGGTTGGGATGGCTGGCCAGATAATACAAAAGCTCCAGTTCCTTGGGCGGCGCGTCCACTACCTGGCCGTTCACCTTCAGCTCATAGCGCGTCAAGTCCACCGAGAGCTTATCATAGCTGATGACGCCGTCCGGCTGGGCCTCGGCGGGCGTGCAGCGGCGCAGCACGGCTTTGATGCGCGCCACCACTTCCTTGGAGTCGAACGGCTTTACTACATAGTCGTCCGCACCCAGCTCCAAGCCGAGCACCTTGTCGAAGGTCTCGCCTTTAGCCGTGAGCATGATAACGGGTGTGTTGTCCGCCGCGCGGATGCGGCGGCACACCTCCCAGCCGTCCATTTTGGGCATCATCACGTCCAGCAACACCATGTTGGGCTTTTCCTTTTCAAACGCGGCCACGGCGGCCTCGCCATCGTTGGCGATCACCGTCTCATAGCCCTCCTTGGCCAGGTACAGGCGCAGCAGCTCACAGATATTTTTGTCGTCGTCCGCGATCAGAATTTTCTCGTTCGCCATGGGTCACACTCCTTTATTCCCCTGTACCGCGCCCGTTTTTGCGCGGCATGCCGTATGCGGTGTACCGCAGATGCTCTGCGGGGCGCAGAAAAACAGCAGTTTGACAATATTATACGATATAATTGTGTATAAAAAAAGTCCTGCGGGAGCTCCCGCGCAGTTTTTTGGGGTGCTCCGCGTCCGGTGCATTGCGCGCAGGGCTGCCTGTATGGTAGAATAATCAAAGATATACCCGGGGCTGCCGCCCCGCTTGAGAAGAGGAAGGTTTTATATGAAGCTTGGAATCGTAGGCCTGCCGAATGTCGGCAAGAGCACGCTGTTCAACGCCATCACCAGCACCAAAAATGCCGCTGCGGCGAACTATCCGTTCTGCACCATCGACCCGAATACCGGCGTCGTGCCCGTGCCGGACGCCCGGCTGGACAAGCTGGCTGAAATTTGGGATACCAATAAAAAAACGCCCGCCATCGTGGAATTTGTGGATATCGCCGGTTTGGTGAAGGGTGCGTCCAAAGGCGAGGGACTGGGCAATAAATTTTTGGGCAACATCCGCGAATGCGACGCCATCGTGCATGTGGTGCGCTGCTTTGAAGGCACGGACATTGTGCATGTGGAAGGCAATGTGGACCCGGTGCGGGACATTGAGACCATTGATACAGAGCTGATCCTGAGCGACTTGGAGGTCGTTTCCAACCGTGCGGCGCGTATGGCCAAGGCGGGCAAGACCGGAGACAAAAAGGCGCTGGCCAGCGCCGCATGGCTGAGCGCGCTGGAGGAGCATCTGGGCGCGGGCAAAAATGCGCGCACCTTCCCGCTGGACGAGGCCGACGAGGACCAGGTGCTGCAGATGCGCGAAATGGGCCTGTTGACGGCAAAGCCTGTAATCTATGCGGCCAATATGAGCGAGGACGATCTGATGGAGGGAATGCTGGGCAATCCGCATTACCAGACCGTGAAAAAGCTGGCCCTGGACGAAGGCGCGGAGTACATCCCCATTTGTGCCAAAACCGAGGAGGATATCGCGGATTACACGCCCGAGGAGAAAAAGGAATTCCTGGCGGAGATGGGCATTGAGGCCACGGGCCTGGACAACCTCATCAAGGCCAGCTACGGCCTGCTGGGACTTATCAGCTTTTTGACGGACGGTAAAAAGGAATGCCGCGCCTGGACCATCCGCCGCGGTACCAAGGCCCCTCAGGCCGCAGGGAAGATCCATTCCGATTTTGAGCGCGGCTTCATCCGCGCCAGCGTGGTGAAATACGACGACCTCGCCGCCTGCGGTTACAGCATGGCCAACGTGAAGGCCAAGGGCCTGCAGCGCACCGAGGGCAAGGAATATGTGGTGCAGGACGGGGACATCATTGAGTTCCTGTTCAATGTGTGAGGAGGCACCGCTATGGAAAAGATCATCGGCCTGATGGGTGCCATGCGGGAAGAAATTGCGCTTTTGTGTGAGCGTATGACAGACAAGGGGGAGGAAACCGTTGCGGGCGTGACGTTTTACACAGGCCTGCTGCAGGGACGCCGTGTGGCGCTTTGCTGCGCGGGCATCGGCAAGGTAAACGCGGCCTGCGCGGCGCAGCTTCTCATTGCAAGATTCGGCGCAAAAGCGCTGGTATTTTCGGGCATTGCGGGCAATATGACGGATAAGATCGGCGTGGGCGACGTTGTCATCGGCGGCACGCTGGTGTACCATGACGCAGACCGTGAAATGATTTCAGATACGTTCCCGTATTTGAAGGAGTTTGCGGCAGACCCTGTGCTTGTGGCCGCCGCCGAGCAGGCCTGCACGGATGCGGGCGTAAAATATATTGTCGGCAAGATCGCCACAGGCGACACCTTTGTGGGCGACAGCGCCACCAAAAACGCCATTGCGGCTGATTGTGCGCCGGACTGTGTGGAGATGGAGGGCGCGGCCGTGGCCCACGTGGCGGCAAAATACGGTGTTCCCTGCGTGGTGTTGCGCGCCATGAGCGACAATGCCGACGAAGAAGCTTATGACACGCTGGTGGTGAAGGAATTCGATATTACGGAATACTGCACTACGGCGGCGCGTATCTGTGAGGACCTGATTTCCCGGCTCTGAATCACGGCGTGTTTTGCGGCGGCCCGTCCGCGGCAAAACGCGCCTTTTTCAAATCCAGGTAAAAGGTTTGTATGCGGTAACATTTTCTTGTAGATAATCCGGCTTTTTTCTCGTATCATAAGCACAGGGGCAAAACGCCCCGGTTGCACGCCCGCTGTGGGCTGTGCGCAAACGACAAAGAGGTGATTCCGATGCAGTGGAAAGAAGAGAACCGCGCGCTGTTCGCCGCCTGCCTGAACGGGCTGGAGGACGAGCCAATGGTGCGCGCGATGGACGCCATTCCCCAGCATGTCAAAGGCGTCAGCTGCTATGACCATTGCCTGTTCGTGGCTTATGTGGGTTTTACGCTGTGCCGCATTTTCGGGCTGGATTACCGCGCCGCTGCCCGTGCAGGGCTGTTGCACGACCTGTATCTGCAAAAATGGGAGGAGACAGACGTCGGGCGCTTCCGGCGGCTGGTCATCCATCCGCAGCTCGCGCTGGAAAATGCGCGCGCCTTCGGCCTGTCCCCCATGGAAGAGGACATCATCGGCAAGCACATGTGGCCGCTGACCGCGCCTTTGCCCTATTACAAGGAGTCCTATATGGTGAGCCTGGCGGATAAGATCTGCGCCGCATTGGAGATGGCCCATCTATACGGCCTCTTGGGCGTGCGCCGGAACCTGCGTGCCTGCCGCCCCGCGCTGCTGCGCCGGGCCGTGCAGTAAAACGAACCGAAACACAGAAGCCCCGCTGCCGGCCGGCAGCGGGGCTTCTGTTGATTAGGGATTGTGAAAAAGTACGTTTTTCCCTGTTCCCTGTTGATTCGCAACAAAAACAATGGAAAATACTCAAAAATCCTTTATTGTAAAATCATGGATCTTGGGTAAAAGGAGTTTTGTGC
>ERZ1504179.471-NODE-471-length-9699-cov-4.475010_pt1 | contig 9699 bp, 9 predicted proteins | sample MGYA00574904_ERZ1504179 | MGnify/ENA primary metagenome ERZ1504179 (study PRJEB39906, sample SAMEA3182112) | gut metagenome | biome: human; feature: gut; material: Stool; isolation source: human stools | place: Canada | collected 2013-05-06 ... | reverse complement strand
TTGGCGATTTAAAAGTGGGGGATTGGGTAAACGTTGAGCGTGCGGCGAAATTCAGTGATGAAATTGGCGGACACTTAATGTCAGGTCATATTATGACCACCGCTGAAGTGGCGAAAATATTAACCTCGGAAAATAATCGCCAGATCTGGTTTAAAGTCCAGGATAGTCAGTTGATGAAATATATTCTGTACAAAGGATTTATTGGCATCGACGGTATTAGCCTGACCGTCGGTGAAGTCACGCCAACGCGTTTTTGCGTCCATTTAATTCCGGAAACACTGGAACGCACGACTCTTGGGAAGAAAAAACTTGGCGCACGCGTCAACATTGAAATCGATCCACAAACTCAGGCAGTGGTAGATACGGTAGAACGAGTGCTGGCGGCACGAGAAAATGCCATGAATCAACCAGGTACAGAAGCCTGATCTGAAATCGCCCCCGGAGAGGGGGCGATAGAATAGCCTTTAGCGAGCGACTCGAAGGCCGTTTTCAACACCGCGTGAGAACACGACCTGCCAGAGCTGAATATCACGGGCGCGGAAAGCACCCGCACAGGCATTCAGATAATAGGTAAACATCCGTTTAAAGCGTTCACTGTAGTTATCCGCAATTTCTGGCCATGCGGCGAGGAATCGTTCATACCACGCCATCAACGTAGTATCGTAATCAGCACCGAAGTTATGCCAGTCTTCCATCACAAAGTGGGGTTCGCTGGACTGAGCAATCTGGCGTACAGAGGGCAGGCAACCGTTCGGAAAAATATATTTATTAATCCAGGGATCAACATTCAGATCGGTTTTTTTCGAACCGATGGTATGGAGCAGGAATATACCTTCCGGTTTCAAATTACGATCCACCACCGCAAAATAGGTATCGTAATTTTTCGGTCCGACGTGTTCGAACATCCCCACAGAAACAATACGATCAAACTGGTCGTTCAGGTCACGATAATCTTGCAGCAAAATGGTGACATCCAGGCCTTCGCAGCGTTCCTGAGCCATTTTTTGCTGTTCGGCAGAAATGGTGACGCCAACCACGCTTACGTCATAATTAGATGCCATGTAGTGCGCCAGTCCGCCCCAGCCGCAGCCAATATCCAGTACGCGCATCCCTGGTTTTAACTGCAATTTTTCACAAATCATTTTGAGCTTCGCCTGCTGGGCAGATTCCAGATTATCGGCATCTTTCCAGTAAGCGCAGGAATATTGCATGAAGGGATCAAGCATGCGGCTGAACAAGTCATTACCCAAATCGTAATGCTCTTTGCCGACTATCCAGGCACGTTTTTTACTCTGCAGATTGAAGAGACGAGCGCCGGCAATACGCAGCGTGTCTTTGAAATGATGGGGGAGTTGGTTCTCGAGACCTGCGCGTAAGACTTTGCTAAAAAACATATCCAGTCGGTCACATTCCCACCAGCCATCCATATAACTTTCGCCTAACCCCAACGATCCTTCCTGCAGAACGCGTTTAAAAAAATCGGGGTTTTTCACATGAATATCCGCCGGGGCAGAACCGTTAATGGCTATACCGGCACGGCTAAGTAATTCGTTGGCGATACGGTACCAGTTGTCATCCGGTACACTGACTTCTTCTATACACGATGAACTCATAGTTTCTCCATCACTGGTCGGTGATCAGAACCTTAAAACAGCGTAGACGCTTTTTGGGCTTTGTGAGAAATCTCGCAGAAAAAACCGCGAGTCTATAATCCGACGTAGAACAGAGGGAAAGGAGGAACCCTTGCCGAAATGACCATTCATAGCGAGTCGGGAACGATCCTGTCCCCGTAAAAACATAATATTTATCGTAGCTTTAACAACTCGAAATTAGTATAGGCCGCTAATTTCAATCATACAACAAAATTTTGTTAGCAGCCTAAGTATAAGCATATCGATATAGATCAGTGTGATTCGCTATGAGCGACTTCGGCATTGCCATGATTCTGGCAGTCTACTTCTTCACAACGTTGCATCATGTAACCCAGAGCAACCAGCACTACTGTTGATAACATCACGCTGGTGGTGGTGAGCAATGGCGTGCTGATACTGATAAGCCAGGAAACTACCAGACTTGCGAGGAAGCACAGACCCAGTTGTAGAGTGTTCTGCAACGCTGCGGCGCGACCAGTTGCATGTGGGAAGGGACGCAGCGCCTGGGCGACAACAATCGGGTAGATCGCGCCATTGGCAATCGCCATCACACAGAATGGGATCAGGATTTCGACTAGCGACACATGGCTAATGAAGCCCGCAGCCCAGGTCGCAATGACGCTGACAGCAAACAGTACCAGCAACCACGGTAATAACTGCTTGCCTTGCCATTTCTGCAGCGCGGCACGACAGCCATAACCACCAATCAGAAACGCGATAGTTTGCGGGACATAACTTAAACCAATAACTGCCGGGCTGTAGCCCATTTCACTAAGGATGAACGGTGAGCCGGTCAGCCATGCAAAAAAACTGGCTGAACAGGCCGCATATATCAGCACGTTGCCGCGATAGGTTTTAGAACGTAGCAGGTCGGTAAAGGTCAGACCATCCTGACTATTGTTACGGGCCTTCGTCGTGGGTTTGAGCCAGAAAATAGGCAGAATCAGCACCACGGTAATGGCAAACAGGGTGGCGAAAATCGCCTGCCAGGAAAAATGGACCAGCAGCCAGCTTCCTAACAGAGGAGCCAGTGCCGGAGATAGACCCACCAGCGGCATGATGGTCGCAAAAATACGGTTAACTTTCTGTGAAGGATAATAATCCGTCACTAACGCTTGCCAGATAACCGCCGCGGCGCAGACACCCACAGCCTGTACAAAACGCAATACCAGCAGCGTAGCGGCGTTTTCTACCCACAGCATCCCCAGACTACCTAACGCAAAAATTGTCAGGCCGATTAATAATACCGGTTTACGACCATAACGGTCGGAGAGCGGCCCCCACAGAAGCTGGGCTGCGGCAAAACCGGCAAGGAACAGACTAAGGCTGGCACTGACAGCAGACGCAGGCGTTTGCAGGTCGGCCTGTATGGCGGCGAAAGCAGGCAGATACATATCGGTTGCCAGAAAACCGAGTACGCTCAAACCCGCCAGCCAGACTAAAAATCTTTTCCCAGGTTGCATGTATATTCTCTAAATCTCTCAATTAAACACCGCCGCAAAGTGTAGGGAATGAAATTAGTGTTGTGAAACGGTAATATTTGATGACTGGTTTCAAAAATTTTGCAGGCAGACTATGTGGTCAGAATATTCACTCGAAGTTGTTGATGCGGTAGCGCGTAATGGTAGTTTTAGCGCTGCGGCACAGGAGTTGCATCGCGTTCCTTCTGCGGTCAGCTATACCGTGCGTCAGCTGGAAGAGTGGCTGGCGGTGCCGCTGTTTGAACGACGTCACCGTGATGTGGAACTGACCGCTGCCGGGGCGTGGTTTCTCAAAGAAGGGCGCTCTGTTGTCAAAAAAATGCAGATCACCCGGCAGCAATGTCAGCAGATAGCGAACGGCTGGCGCGGTCAGTTAGCTATCGCAGTGGATAATATTGTCAGGCCAGAACGTACACGGCAGATGATCGTTGATTTTTATCGCCATTTTGATGATGTCGAACTTCTTGTCTTTCAGGAAGTGTTCAACGGTGTCTGGGATGCGCTTTCCGACGGGCGCGTGGAACTGGCGATTGGCGCAACACGCGCGATTCCGGTAGGCGGTCGTTATGCCTTCCGGGATATGGGGATGCTAAGCTGGAGTTGCGTTGTTGCCAGTCACCACCCGCTGGCGTTGATGGATGGCCCGTTCAGCGATGATACGTTGCGCAACTGGCCGTCGTTGGTGCGCGAAGACACCTCGCGAACGCTACCTAAACGTATTACCTGGTTGCTGGATAACCAAAAAAGACTTGTCGTGCCTGACTGGGAATCATCGGCAACCTGTATCTCGGCAGGATTATGCATAGGGATGGTGCCAACACATTTCGCCAAACCGTGGCTTAATGAGGGTAAGTGGGTAGCACTAGAACTGGAAAACCCCTTCCCGGATTCGGCATGTTGTCTGACATGGCAGCAAAATGATATGTCGCCTGCGTTAACCTGGTTGCTTGAGTATCTCGGCGATAGTGAGACGCTGAATAAGGAGTGGCTGCGGGAGCCGGAAGAGACTCCCGCAACGGGTGATTAACGACGATAGTCGCGGAACGGGCCGTCAGCCACGGAGCGGCGTTCAATCAACCGCGGATGCACTTCAATGGATTGCGGTTCTTCGCGTTTATTGACGATACGATCCAACAGCATGTTGAACGCCGTTTCGCCCAGCGAATCTTTTGGCTGATGGATCGTGGTCAGCGCCGGCGTAAAATAGCGGGCGTTGCGCACGTTATCATACCCGATCAGCGAAACATCCTGCGGGACACGCAGACCCATTTCATCAGCAGCACAAAGTGCGCCCATTGCCATGATATCGCCACCACAGAAGACGGCAGTAGGGCGATGCGGCTGCGACAGGATTTGCTGCATGGCGCGATAACCGGATTCAGGTTCAAAGTCACCCTGCACAATCCAGCTTTCCGGCACCTTGATCATCGCTTCTTCCATCGCCTTCATAAAACCGGCAAGGCGGCCTGCGCCGGTGTTACGTTCCAGCGGGCCAGGGATAACGCCGATTTCGCGGTGACCGCGTTCAATCAGATAACGCCCGGCCATGTAGCCGCCTTCGAACGCGTTATCAATGACCGCATCGGTGAAGTCAGCTTTTGCTTCACCCCAGTCCATCACCACCATTGGGATATGGCGATACTCTTCCAGCATCGCCAGCAACGGCTCTGGGTACTCAGAACACATCACCAGCAGACCATCGACGCGTTTTTGCGCCATCATCGACAGATAAGCCCGCTGTTTCTCAAGATTGTTCCACGCATTGCCCAGAATCAGGGTGTAACCTTTCTGGAAGCAATTTTTTTCAACCGCTTCAATGATCTCGGCAAAATAGGCCGCTTCGCTGCTGGTCGCCAGCAAACCGATAGACTTGGTGTGGTTAACCTTCAGACTACGCGCCACCGCGCTAGGGGAGTAGTGTAATTCTTTGATCGCTGCCCACACGGCGTTGCGCGTTTCTTCAGCGACGAAACGTGTTTTGTTGATCACGTGTGACACAGTTGTAGTGGAAACGTTTGCTCGTTTCGCTACATCTTTTATTGTTGCCATTCCATTTCACTCCAGACCCTAACTTCAGCTCCTGCAAAATCGCAAGGTAAACGTTTGCCTTTACACACCTTACGCACAACAAAAGTGTTGCGGTACGCCGGAAAAACGACACGGAGCGTCAGGAAGGGGTCAATGGCCAGTACGCAAATAGTGTAAGCGTGGAATTTTGGCCGATCTTGACGAAAAGGGGAAGTGGTAAAAACACTTATCATTATAAATGACGGGAGATTTTTTCATCACAGTGTGTAAAAATGCGTAATATCACTTTTTGTGTGGTAATAAAAAAGGAGAAAACTTGATGAGCACCGACCTTAAATTTTCACTGGTAACAACGATTATCGTCCTCGGTTTGATCGTGGCCGTGGGTTTGACTGCCGCGCTGCACTGATTTCCTCTCGAGGGAGCGCGTTCTCCCTCGCATCTCCTTCCTGTTTGTTAGCAAAATGGCAAAAGTGTTTTCTCTTTTTGTTATTTTCATTTTTTGTGATTACTGTCATGCTTTCGCCACTTTAATGAATATCGCGTAATGACGCTAAGAGGTGGAGATAAGGCATGAAAATTAACTATCCGTTGCTGGCGCTGGCGATTGGCGCGTTTGGTATCGGGACAACGGAGTTCTCGCCAATGGGCTTATTGCCCGTCATTGCGCGCGGTGTGGATGTCTCGATTCCCGCTGCCGGAATGTTAATCAGTGCCTATGCAGTTGGCGTAATGGTGGGCGCGCCGCTGATGACGCTTCTACTTTCTCATCGTGCCCGCCGCAGTGCGTTGATTTTCCTGATGGCGATTTTCACGCTCGGCAACGTACTTTCCGCCATCGCGCCGGATTATATGACTCTCATGCTTTCACGCATTTTGACCAGCCTGAATCACGGAGCATTTTTTGGTTTGGGTTCAGTTGTGGCCGCAAGCGTGGTGCCAAAACATAAACAGGCCAGCGCAGTTGCCACTATGTTTATGGGGTTAACCCTGGCAAATATCGGTGGCGTTCCGGCAGCGACCTGGTTGGGCGAAACCATCGGCTGGCGGATGTCATTTCTGGCAACGGCGGGGCTGGGCGTGATTTCAATGGTAAGTCTGTTCTTCTCATTACCTAAAGGTGGCGCAGGGGCGCGACCTGAAGTGAAAAAAGAGCTGGCGGTATTAATGCGTCCGCAGGTGCTGTCTGCATTGCTGACGACGGTACTGGGAGCTGGTGCAATGTTTACCCTCTACACCTATATCTCTCCGGTACTGCAAAGCATTACCCACGCAACGCCGGTGTTCGTCACGGCAATGCTGGTGCTGATTGGTGTCGGATTCTCTATCGGTAACTATCTCGGCGGCAAACTGGCAGATCGTTCAGTTAACGGCACGTTGAAAGGCTTTTTGTTGTTGCTGATGGTGATTATGCTGGTAATCCCGTTCCTGGCCCGCAATGAGTTCGGCGCAGCTATTAGCATGGTAGTGTGGGGAGCTGCAACCTTTGCGGTCGTACCGCCGTTACAGATGCGCGTGATGCGTGTCGCCAGTGAAGCGCCAGGTCTGTCTTCATCAGTCAATATTGGTGCCTTTAATCTTGGAAATGCTCTGGGAGCAGCTGCTGGTGGTGCGGTAATTTCCGCTGGGCTGGGATACAGTTTTGTGCCGGTGATGGGGGCGATTGTTGCGGGACTGGCATTATTGCTGGTGTTTATGTCAGTCAGAAAACAACCTGAAACAGTTTGCGTTGCCAACAGCTAATTAAACAAAAACGCAGAAGGATAACCTTCTGCGTTACAGTTGCTGGCAACGTGCGATTTATCTTGCCGAATGCGCTGTTAACGCCTCATCCGCGTTGGCATGGTAAGCGAAGCGCATCAGATAATGTTGCATTTGCCATCAGTTATTATGCAGCGAGATTTTTCGCTACGAATTCCCAGTTCACCAGCGCCCAGAAGTGCTCCAGATAGCCAGGACGTGCATTGCGATAGTCGATGTAATAAGCGTGTTCCCAGACATCAACGGTCAGCAGCGGAGTTGCATCGGTGGTCAGTGGAGTACCCGCGTTAGAGGTTGAAACGATAGCCAGTTTGCCATCGCTGTTTTTCACCAGCCAGGTCCAGCCAGAACCAAAGTTTTTGATCGCTGCATCAGTAAACTGAGCTTTGAAATCGGCAAAGCTGCCAAAAGATGCGGCGATAGCTTCAGCGACTTTTCCAGTCGGTTCGCCACCCGCGTTCGGTGCCAGGCAGTTCCAGTAGAAAGTATGGTTCCAGACCTGAGCTGCGTTGTTGAATACGCCACCTTCAGAGCTGCGAATAATCTCTTCCAGTGATTTACCTTCAAACGCGGTACCTTTGATCAGGTTGTTCAGGTTAGTGACATAAGTCTGATGATGCTTGCCGTAGTGATACTCGATGGTTTCCGCAGAAATGTGCGGTGCCAGAGCATCTTTAGCATATGGTAGTGCAGGTAATTCGAATGACATTGCTACTCTCCTTTATTATTAATTTGCATACGTACAATAGCCTTATTGTGCGTATGGATAGGGTAGCAAATTAAAAGGTGAGACAAAAGATGAACTTACCCTGTTGCCGTAACAACAGGGTAAAGTTTTAGCGAAGTGTTTTTGGGGTCATTACCCGACGAGCGCCAACATAGTGGCGCTGCCAGTAGTCTTCACTGAGAGAAGTGATTTGAATTTCCTGACCCGTGCGCGGTGACTGAATAAATTTGCCGTTGCCGACATACACGCCGACATGATCGGCTGTACCGCGTCCCTGAGTACGGAAAAAGACCAGGTCGCCGTTTTTCAGTTCACTACGTTCGATTGGCGCTGCATCGCGCAGGTGATACATTTCATTCGCCGTACGCGGAATACGAATTTTCACCAAATCTTTATAAGCGTAATAAACCAGGCCGCTGCAATCAAAACCGGTACGCGGTGAGCTGCCACCCCAACGATATGGCTTACCAATTTGCTGCATCAGTTTATTCATTGCCACTTTCGTGGCTTTTTGCACCTTCGCTTTGTGCGCGTCGGCAAGAGTTCCTGACGCGGCATTTTTGACTTTCACACAATGCGATTTATAGCCCTTACGTTTGGTACACTTTTCGGTAAAGCTGGCTGAGGCCGTTTTATTGACGGCGTGTTTGCTGCGAGTTTTGGCGTTTTTAGAAGCGGTAATGGAAGATTTTTTAACGGAAGAAGCGGTTTTGCTTTTGATCGTACTTTTACTGGCGGCTTTTTTCGCTGTTTTCTGGCTGGCTTTCTGGGTCTTTTTGGTGGTTGCCGTGCTTTTCTTTTTATCTGCTTTTTTGGTGATATGAGTAGTAGCAGAACTCTCCCTGGCTTGCTTTGAAGCATGGGCCATAGGCGTTAAAGGCAGGGTGGTAAAAAGTAAAGCACAGAGCGTGATCGAAATACGGTTTATCCGCGCCACTGAGCGTCCCTCTGTTAAGGCAGGTCTATCATGCCTGCGTCTGATTTACAAAACTTGATGATTCTAATGCATAGAAGAAGAGAAAGTTAATAGCTTTTATTGTTAAAAAATACGTTTCGTCGGCGAGCGCAAAAAAATGCAGCAGTGAAAGCTAAAAATGGTCATAAATACGCCAGTTTGCCTTGCGTCAGGGAAGAAACGAATATTTGAAATGCAACAAATAGAGCAAAGGGATAAAATAGCAAAAGCGTGATGAAAATGTTATTTTCCGATGCCGCACTGACCCGCTACAATGTCAGATTACTGCCGTAAAGAAGTTTGAGGAAGCAAGACAATGAGCACCACTATCGAAAAAATCCAACGCCAGATTGCTGAAAACCCGATCCTGCTGTACATGAAAGGGTCACCGAAACTGCCGAGCTGCGGTTTCTCTGCCCAGGCAGTCCAGGCGCTTGCCGCATGTGGCGAACGTTTTGCCTATGTTGATATTCTGCAGAATCCGGACATTCGTGCGGAACTGCCGAAATATGCGAACTGGCCGACCTTCCCGCAACTGTGGGTTGACGGCGAGCTGGTGGGCGGTTGTGATATCGTGATCGAAATGTATCAGCGTGGCGAACTGCAGCAGCTGATCAAAGAAACTGCCGCTAAATACAAGTCTGAAGAGCCGGACGCGGAATAATCCGTCCTGCAGTACTGACGGATGCGAACGGGCATCCGTCAGTTCTTTATCTATCCCCAATCCAGCCCTTGTGGCGAACTTGAAAATCCCGCCTCACGCAGCAGCGTAAACATCGGCGTTTGCCGGACCGGTAGGTCATTCACTTCTGTTAGCGTAAAGCGCAGCCGTGGTTCGCGACTGGACAGCTGTCGGCTGTTTAAAGGCGCGAAGAAACCAGTCGCGGGTCGCCGGTGAAAACACGTCCGGCAGGGGCGATGAAGGGTTTGGATTATTTGCCATTAACGCTATTCCCCGTGAATAACATGCATGATGCGTAGAATAGCCTCACTATAGATGCCTGATTCATTGCATGTCATCAGGCATCGACTCGATTACACCTCTTCGGCGGCAGGCAGCGGCCAGCCTCCCAGACGTTTCCAGCGGTTGACGAT
>ERZ1504179.470-NODE-470-length-9715-cov-8.427122_pt1 | contig 9715 bp, 9 predicted proteins | sample MGYA00574904_ERZ1504179 | MGnify/ENA primary metagenome ERZ1504179 (study PRJEB39906, sample SAMEA3182112) | gut metagenome | biome: human; feature: gut; material: Stool; isolation source: human stools | place: Canada | collected 2013-05-06 ... | reverse complement strand
GCAGCGTCAGATGTGTATAAGAGACAGCATAAAAAGCGGGTCTTTAATAAAAATACGGGCGTTTTCGCCGGAAAGCGAGGATATATTAACTTGTGCTTTGCTGTTTTTCATGTTATCCTCTCTTTTTTGTAGTAATAATATATTAACCTATAAAATCTTCGCTTGCAATATTATTAATAAAAATTAACAGAATATACAAAATTCATTTAATTATAAAAAAGTGATTGCTGTTAAATCAATGCTGAAAGTGCGGCAAATTCATCCATGGAAAAGCGTTCTGCCCGGTCATTCTCATTTCTGCCGATTTTTTCAAGCGCCGCCCTCACCTTGTCTTTCGGTATATTAAGAGATGAGGACAGACTGTTTAATGCGGTTTTACGCCTCTGTGCAAACGCCGCACGCACTATCTCAAAAAATCTTTTTTCGTTTTCCGCACGCACGGGAGGTTCTTTTCTTACGGAAAGTTTTATAACTGCGCTGTCAACCTTAGGCTGCGGCATGAAACTGCCCCTGCTCACGTCAAACAGTTTTTCAATTTCTGCATAATACTGAGCGGCAACGGTAAGCGCCCCGCTTTCCCTTGAACCTATCTGAGCGGCAAGCCTGTCCGCCGCTTCTTTCTGCACCATTACAACTATTTCGCTGACGGGAAGTTTGCTTTCAATCAGCTTCATTATTATAGGTGATGTTATATAATACGGCAGATTTGCGCATACCTTTATATCGCTCATTCCGGTGAATTTTTCGTCTATAAGAGCATTCAGATCCATTTTTAGAGCGTCGCCCTCAACTATCTCAATGTTGCCGCAGTCACTAAGTGTTTCTGAAAATATGGGGAAAAGTCTGTTGTCAAGCTCTACAGATACAACTTTGCCTGCAACAGAGCAAAGTTCTTTTGTTAGCACGCCTATACCTGGACCTATTTCAAGAACTCCGGTATTTTCATTCGCGTTAAGGCTTTGTGCCATGGCAGGGCAGATTCTTTCGTTTATTATAAAATTTTGCCCCAATGCTTTTGAAAATGTAAAGCCGTGCCTTTTTAGCAGACGGCTGATTTCATTGTAACTGCAAAGATTCATGGCGTTCCTCCACGGGTTGTGCTTTTAACTGCAAAGCGTTTAAAGTTATCGGATTACGGCATATTTTATCATAAAGAAGGATGTTTTACAACCGCAAAAGCCAACATTTAAAACTTTTAACATATATCGTCTTGATTTTAAATTTTTATAATGTTAGAATACATTCTGCTGTTTTAACGTAATTTCCGCCCGTTCCAGGACGGGTATCAAAGTTTGCCGGAGGTATGGTTATGCTTAAAAAATTGGCTTCCTATATGAAAGGGCTGTGGCATCTTGCCGCTGTAAGTGCCCTTGGCATGATTATAGAGGCTATATGCGAGCTTTCGCTGCCGTCAATAGCAAGCCACATTTATGAAGTGGTAAGAACAGCTCCATCGCCTGAAGCTGTTCGCCGCGAAGTAATCCTTTGCGGTATAGGTATGTTTGCTCTGGCTGTTTTCGGCCTTTCGGGCGGACTTGCAACTATGAAAACCTCGTCAATATGCAGCCAGAATTTTGCTTTCAGGCTCAGGAAAGATGTATATAAGAAAATAAGTACGTTTTCTTTTAAAAATATTGATGATTTTTCAACGGCTTCTCTTACTACAAGACTTACGAATGACATTACAATGCTTCAGAATGTTGTAATGATGTCTCTGAGAATCCTTGTAAGAGGCCCTGCGCTTCTTGTTGTTTCCGCTGCTTTTGCAATTTCTATTAACCCTAAAATGAGCATGCTTCTGCTGTTTATTCTTCCTGTTCTTGCTGTTATTGTAGTATGCATTCTTAAATTCGGTTTCCCGATGTTCCAAAAAATGCAGAAAAAGATAGACAATGTTAACAGAGTCGTTCAGGAAAATCTTATCGGCATGAGAGTCGTTAAGGCATTTGTGCGCGAAGATCACGAAAAGAGCAAATTCAAAACGGTTTCAGATGACCTTGCCGCACAGGGCGCAAGAGCATCCGGCCTTGTTGTAACGGTTATGCCCATAATGATGTTAATTCTAAATGCCGTTGTAGTATTTGTGTATTACAGGGGCGGTGTTGATGCAAATAACGGAGTTATGGATGTAAGCGAGATCTCTGTTTTTGCTTCTTATATTATTCAGGTTCTTATGAACCTTATGATGATATCAATGATGCTTCTTCTGCTTGCAAGAGGCAAGGCTTGCGGAGACCGCGTTGTTGAAGTGCTCAATACGAAGGTTGATATTATTGACGGCGAAAAGAACTATATCCCTGATAAAAGCGCCGCAAAGGGCAAAGTTGAATTTAAGAACGTTAATTTCAAATACAATTCTTCCGATTCGGGAGATGATATTCTTCACGGTATTAGTTTCACGGCAGAACCGGGTCAGGTTATCGGCGTTGTAGGAGGAACCGGCTGCGGCAAATCAAGCCTTGTAAATCTTATTCCCCGTCTTTATGATGTAACGGACGGTCAGGTTCTTATTGACGGAGTTGATGTTCGTGACTATAACATCCGTGCACTCAGGGATATGATAGGCGTTGTTTTACAGAAAAACGTGCTGTTCAGCGGCACTATAAAAGATAATATCCGATGGGGCAAGGCAGATGCCACTGATGAGGAGATAGAAGAGGCTTGCAAATATGCGCAGGCTCATGATTTCGTTCTCCGCCAGCCAAACGGCTATGATACAGACCTTTCTCAGGGCGGCCTTAACCTTTCGGGCGGTCAGAAACAGCGTCTTTGCATAGCAAGAGCTATGATTAAAAATCCGAAGATACTTATTCTTGACGATTCCACATCCGCTGTTGATACGGCTACCGAGGCTAAAATAAGAGACAGTTTCTATAACGAGCTCAAAGATACTACCGTATTTATAATTGCCCAGCGCGTTTCTTCGGTAAAAGATGCCGATAAGATAATCGTGCTGGATGACGGAGAAATAAAGGGTATCGATACCCACGAGAATCTGCTTAAATCAAATGAAATCTATCAGGAGATCTATCAGACACAGCAGAAAGGGGTGAGTGAATAATGCCGGGACCGATGAATCATAAACACGGCTTTGCTAAGCCGAAAAACGCAAAGCAAACATTCGGCAGAATACTTCAGTATATGGGGAAAAGCAAGCTGTTTCTCATCATAGTATTTATTTCACTTGTGCTCAGCACTGTCTGCCAGATCGGAGCGTCTTACTGGCTCAAGCCCATTCTGAATGATATTGAGACTTCCGTCCTTGCCGGTAATTTTATGACGGAGGGTATAAAAGCTCTTGTTAAAAACCTTGTAATAGTAGGAGCACTTTACTGCGGCACGGCACTATTCACTTTCATTCAGAGCCGTGTAATGGTAAAAATTGCTTATAAAACCACAAATCTCATTAGAAAAGAACTGTTTAATCATATGCAGTCGCTGCCGCTCAGGTATTTTGACAGCAAAACTCACGGCGAAATAATGAGCCGCTTTACAAATGATGTTGATAACGTTCAGATGATGCTTGAGCAGTCTATGGTGCAGCTCGTTTCCTCAGCTTTCACCTTTACCGGAATTATCATTATGATGATATATCTGAGCCCGCTGCTTTTCGGAATAGCGCTTATTTTTCTTATTATAATGCTCATTACCGTAAGCAAAATAGGTAAGCAGTCCAAAAAATATTTCCGTGAACAGCAAAAAGAACTCGGCGTTATGAACGGAAACATTGAGGAAACGGTTGAGGGCCTTAAAGTAGTAAAAGTATTTAATCATGAAGACAAGATAAATGAAGAGTTCGGTGAGTGCAACGAAAAGTTCCGCAAAGCCGCAACTAATGCAAACTTTTACGCGGGCGTTATGGGGCCGAGCTCAACCGGTATCAACAACGCAAGCTATGCAACGGTTGCTCTTGCCGGAGGACTTCTTGTTCTTACCGCAAGTATAGATATAGGCACATACTTCACATTTTTAAGTTACTCCAAGCAGTTCACGCAGCCCATTAACCAGATTGCAAACCAGATGAACACTATTTTTTCTGCGCTTGCAGGCGCTGAAAGAGTGTTTGAAATAATGGATATGGCTCCCGAAGTGGACGAAGGCACAGTTACACTTGAGCAGAAAGAAGAAAACGGAGAACTCAGATCATATTGGAATGACGGCGGAAAACTTATTCCTGTAGAGGGAAATGTTGAGTTTGAAAATGTAAACTTTTCTTATGTTCCCGAAAAACCCGTGCTCAAGAACATTTCTCTTTATGCAAAGCCGGGTCAGAAGATTGCTTTCGTAGGTTCAACGGGAGCAGGAAAAACCACCATTACAAATCTTATAAACCGCTTTTATGATATTCAGGATGGTACTATAACTTATGACGGAATAGACATTAAGCGGATTAAAAAAGATGATCTCAGAAAAACTCTTTCAATAGTTCTTCAGGATACGCATTTGTTTACGGGAACTGTTATGGATAATATTCGTTACGGCAGGCTTGAAGCTACTGATGAAGAGTGTATTGACGCGGCCAAATTGGCATCTGCTCATTCGTTCATAAGAAGACTGCCGCAGGGATATGACACAATGATATCTGGAGACGGAGATAATCTTTCACAGGGTCAGCGCCAGCTTCTTGCCATCGCAAGGGCTGCCGTTGCAAAACCGACTGTTCTTATTCTTGACGAGGCAACGTCGTCAGTTGACACACGTACTGAAATGCATATAGAGCACGGTATGGATAGGCTTATGACAGGCAGAACGGTATTCGTAATCGCGCACAGGCTTTCAACCGTCAAAAATTCAAACGCTATCATGGTGCTTGAACACGGTAAAATAATAGAGAGAGGAGATCATGAGGCTCTTCTTGAAAATCACGGCAGATATTATGAATTGTGCACCGGTAAATCACAGCTGACTTAAAATTTGTTACAAATTTGTAAAATGTTTTTCTTCAAAACTCTTTACAAAATTGAAGTTAAATGGTATAATGCGAGTGTATTATATATTGGCTTATATTAAGTATAGTATTAACTATATTAAATGAGGTGTTTTTATGAAGAAGGTTATTTCAGTTTTAATTTCAGTAATTGCCGCAGTAAGTGTTTGCGCTGCTTTCGCAGTACCGGCATCTGCAGCTATCCACGTATACAGCCCTCAGGGCGTAGCAATCGTTCATTCGGCTAATGATCCGCTGCTTAACGGTAAGCCTTCAACTCAGGTTTCAGGCTCTCAGGTAAGCGCAGGTTCAAATCAGCTTGTATTTACCTATTCCGGCGCAGCAGCTCTTTCAGATTGGAATCTTATTGATAAAGACGGCAAAGCAGTTGATTTAAGTGCAGTAAGCTCTGCTTGCAAAGTAATCAGCCAGGATGGAAATACTCTTGTTATCGAAGTTCTTGATTGGTCTGCATTTGAGTCTCCTGACGGATATACCGTAAATGCTCTTGCAGAAGTAGAGGGCACAACTTCAGGCGAAACCACAACTGTTGATAAGGACGATTCCGCAACCTCTCCGGACACAGGCGTTTCCGTAGCAGCGGCAGCGGTTTGCGCAGCTGGTGCAGGTGCTGCAATTCTTGCCCTTACAAAGAAGAAGGACGCTGAATAATTAAATTTAACATTTATTAAAACCTGTTCCTTTGTGAGCAGGTTTTTTTAATGTTATGCTGTCTTGTAATAAACTGTATGTTTTTCTATTAATTTTTTATTGCGGTGCATCTTATGAGTGAAAACAAAGAAAAAAAGAATAATAAAAAACGAATTGTTCTTTTGATACTTGCGATTATCGTTTTTGTGTGCGCCTGTGTTCATATAGGTGTTTATATCTATAATTCCTCAATGGCACAAATAGAATCAGAAATCGTAACCACACCGGATACTTCTGCGCAGAGTGAAGATTTGGCGGATAATCCCGTTGATTTTGAAACACTTCAGCAGGGCAATGACGAAATCTATGCCTGGATCAAAATTGACGATACTGATGTTGATTATCCTATTGTTCAAAGTAAAAATGACGATGATTTTTATCTTCGCCACAGTGCTTATGATAAATCATGGATCGCAAGCGGAGCAATTTATACACAGGGAATTAACAGCAAGGATTTTTCAGACCCTGTAACGGTTATTTACGGCCATAACGGATATAAAGAAACCATGTTCACCTCGCTTCATAAATTTGAGGATGCGGAGTTCTTCGATTCCCACGAGTATTTTTATATATATCTTCCACAGAGAAAACTTACCTATCAGGTAGTGTCCGCTTTTAAGTATGATGACAGGCATATCATGAATTCCTTTAATTTTGCAGTCCCCGAGGATCTTGCGAATTTCCAGGAAACTGTTAAAAATCCGTCATCTGCTCTCAAAAATGTCAGGACAGATCTTGATGTAACTATTGATGAAAACAGCAAGATAGTTGTGCTTTCAACATGTATTACAAATCAGAAAAGCAACAGATATCTTGTATGCGGAGTGTTAGTAAAAGATGAAAAGACCAATTGATCCAAATTTAGATTCCGAAGATCAGAATTTTCTTTTTGACGGTGCGGATGAAACTTCAGCACCGCCGGATACATTTGATAAACAGCAGAGCGCTGTTTCTGATAATTCGGGAAACATATTCCTTACCGAAGAAGAATATAGTGCTCATAACCATGAGCATCATCATCACCACCACCATCATCATCATTCATCTTCCTCTCATTCGCATCACGGCAAAAGACATAGACACAGGCACAGAAGAAAGCGCAAGATGCCTCTTATTTTAAGAATTTTTATAGTCCTTATTGCCATAATCTTTGCCGCGGTAGCGATTATCGGAGGTACATATCTGTATATGAGGGAAAAGGGACACAATACACTTGTTGTTGAACCCGCAAATCCCAAGTACGAGGAAACCATAATATATAACGGCCACACCTATGTTTATGATAAAAACAAGGTTGCTTTTGCGTTTATAGGCGTAGACCAAGAAAATATTACTCCTGATGAGGATACGCTCATAGGTAATTCAGGTCAGGCAGATACCGATATCGTGGGTGTTATTGATACAAATACAGGGGAAATCAGTGTTATAACTATTCCCAGAGATACAATGGTGGATATTGATCTGTATACTGTTGGCGGTGAGTTCGTAAGAACGGAGAATATGCAGCTTTGTCTTGCGTATGCTTACGGAGACGGCGGAACTTCTTCATGTGAAAATGTAACAACCGCAATAAGCCGTATACTTGCTAATGTGCCGGTAGAAAAATATTTTGCTCTTGATCTAAGCGGAATAGCGCCTTTGAATGACGCAGTTGGCGGAGTAACTGTAACTTCACTTTACGATTTCCCTGCAGAGGGCGTTTATAAGGGCGATACTGTTACAATACGAGGCGATTTTGCCGAAACTTATGTTCGTCAGAGAAATATGGATTCCATAGACGCATCGCTGAACAGAACAGAACGCCAGACTCAATATATTAAAGCATATGTGGAACAGCTTAGAAAAGCCGTTACAAGCGATTTCTCGGTAGTTTCCCAGCTTTATAATACAGCATCAGAATACAGCCAGACAAATATTTCACTTAGTGAAGTTACATATCTTGCCTCGGTTGTGCTTTCCAACGGAGTATCGGATTTCACGCAGTATACCCTTGAAGGCGAAATGCGTGCGTCTGATACCGCAACGGAGGATGTGTTTGCCGAATATTATGTGGATGAAGATTCGGTAATGGATGTTGTTGTAAACTGCTTCTATGAGCAGGTCAATTAATTTTAAAGGAGCAAGTCATGAACAGTGAACAGAAAAGAGAGCTTGAGATCTATGCCGCTCAGATAAGACGCGGTATAATCGAAGGCACTTACAACGCAAAAGCAGGTCATCCGGGCGGAAGCCTTTCGGCTGCTGATGTTATTGCCTATCTTTACGGCAGGCAGATGAAGTATGATGCAAAGAATCCCAAGGATCCGAACAGAGACAGATTTGTTCTTTCAAAGGGTCATGCTGCGCCTGCGCTTTACAGCGCTCTCGCGTATAAGGGATTTTTCCCGGTAGAGGATCTCAAGACCCTCCGCCATATAGGCTCCTATCTTCAGGGTCATCCTAATATGAATACCGTTCCCGGCATTGATATGAGCACGGGTTCTCTGGGTCAGGGAATCAGCGCGGCATGCGGAATGGCGAAAGGCGCCAAAATGCTTGGAAAGGATGTCAAAGTATATACTCTTCTGGGCGACGGCGAAATCGAAGAAGGTCAGGTATGGGAGGCAATGATGTTTGCTTCTCAGTATGGTCTTGATAACCTTTGCGTTATGATAGATGTTAACGGCCTTCAGATAGACGGCGCTTGCAAAGACGTTATGAGTGCAGAGCCTATAGATGAAAAGGTACGTGCATTCGGCTTTGACTGCATCGTTATAAACGGAAATGATTTTGACGAACTCGAAAAAGCGTTTGATGCTTTTGAAAAGAGCAGTAAACCATTCGCAATAGTTATGAAAACAATTAAAGGTCTTGGCGTTTCATATATGGAGAACGCTGTTGACTGGCACGGTAAAGCGCCTAATCAGCAGGAATATGAGATTGCTGTTAAAGAACTTGATGAAAAACTTGCTCAACTGGAGGCGTGATTATGGCAGATGTAAAATGTATTGCAACGCGTGAAAGCTACGGCAACGCGCTTAAAGAACTTGCCGAAAACGGCGCCGATAATATTGTTGTGCTTGATGCGGATCTTTCTGCCGCAACAAAAACAGCTATCTTTAAAAAAGCATTTCCCGATCATCATATCAACTGCGGAATTGCTGAGTCCAATATGATGTGCGTGGCGGCAGGCCTCAGCACAATGGGATTTGTTCCGTTTGCTTCAAGTTTTGCCATGTTTGCAGCTGGCAGAGCGTTCGAGCAGATCAGAAACTCAATAGGTTATCCCCATCTTAATGTTAAGATAGGTGCTACACACGCCGGTATCTCGGTTGGCGAGGACGGAGCCTCACATCAGTGCTGTGAGGATTTTGCTCTTATGCGTTCAATTCCGGGCATGGTAGTTATCTGCCCCGCTGATGATGTTGAGGCAAGGCAGGCAGTAAAAGCCGCGTATTCTTACGAGGGTCCCGTTTATCTTAGATTTGGCAGACTTGCCGTTCCTGTTTTCCACAATGAAGATTATAAATTTGAAATCGGAAAAGGAGAACTTGTTAAAGAGGGAACCGATGTTACGATAATTGCTAACGGACTTATGGTTGCTGAGGCAATCGAGGCAGGCAAGGAGCTTGAAAAATGCTCTATCAGCGCTGAGATTATCAATATGGCAACTATCAAACCTCTTGACAGCGAACTTGTTGTTAATTCGGCAAAGAAGACCGGTAAGGTAATAACTGTTGAGGAGCACAATATTGTAGGCGGTCTCGGCGAAGCTGTGTGTGCGGCTTTAAGCGCTGAATATCCTGTGCCTGTTAAGCGTATAGGCATAAATGATGAATTCGGCCACAGCGGCCCCGCAAAGGACCTTCTTAAAGAATTCGGTCTTTCAGCCGAAAATATCGTTAAAACCGCTAAGGAGTTTTTAAAATAATAGTTCGACTTTTATAATAAGTCAGAACCTTATGGTTTTATCATTTATCTAAAATAAAATAAGGACCGCTCTTTTTGGGCGGTCCTTTTTTGTTTGTTTTTGCTCTTCCTGAAATTTAACACCATTTTTACATAACGAACATAATTTTGACTTTGGCAGAAAAATAT
>ERZ1504179.457-NODE-457-length-9847-cov-6.509498_pt1 | contig 9847 bp, 9 predicted proteins | sample MGYA00574904_ERZ1504179 | MGnify/ENA primary metagenome ERZ1504179 (study PRJEB39906, sample SAMEA3182112) | gut metagenome | biome: human; feature: gut; material: Stool; isolation source: human stools | place: Canada | collected 2013-05-06 ... | reverse complement strand
GTGCCGTTCAAGATCAATGCGATCTTTTGCTTTTAAAACTGCGGTTGTTTTTTTACCTGAAAGGTCAATTAGTCTTAAACCTTTTTCGGATACTATAAAATTTCCTTTATGAGGATCGCCAGACACCATTCCATGCTGATGCAACTCTTTTATCGATTCTGATAATTGTTCCTTCAGATCTTCAGAAATTTCCAAATACTCATTTAACCCGACACCTTCAATATACTCAATGAGCATAATATAATAATGCGCGAAATTTAATGTTTTACGTTCAGCAAGCAAAAAATAGTCATTAATTGATTGAATGCCTTCACCACGTACCCGATCGGTTTGATAAATTAAATTTTCATAATAATCTTTTTTTACGCAAGATTTTAAGAAACGTTCGATCATTTTATGCTTTGGCGCATAAACTTTAAGTACAAGAGGTCCACGAGCAGTGTCAATAAGAATGACTTTAGTATCATCAATAGAACGAAAAACTTTTAATGTTTTAACCCTGCAAGTTAAAAAGTCATTCAGCACTTGCTCATAAAAGGGATCATTATCTTTTATGAAAACTTTCAACCCATTTATCGTTTTATTATATATCATAATGAATTATTTTAACCTTAAATCTTTAGAAGCATTTTTCTATATAATGCTTTTGTTTAAATTTATGTTTTGCACAATACCGATACTGATTGCTATTCACAGGTTTAAGTAAATCTTCTTTACACCACGGAGAAGCTGCTTTGGCGATCAAAAAACTACGTGACACCGGATAATCAGCCCACTCATGCCAGGGTTTTGTAGGTCCCACATAGTGTATAAACACGGTGTCATCATTGACTGGATTATCAACTTTGTCTTTTAATTCATAGTTAATACTATATCGGGTATTATATTTCCCCGAAATAAACTTCACTTTACCATTCAATAATACATTCAGTACATCTTGATCAAGGTGGGTGATTTTACTTACCCAATCTGGGTCACGCAACATTTCAATAGCTTTTGACGAAATGTTATTTAGATTCCACTCATCAATATTTATCAGCAAAAAACCAGCATTGAAATATCCAGAAGCTAATTGTGGTGTAGTTAATACCGAGGCTCGATTCTGCCACCATTCAACATCTCTTTCAGCTACAACTGCGGCAATTTCATTAGTAGAGAATTGATAATCTAAGAGTTCTTTAATACTACCCTTGCAAGCAATATCTGCATCAAGGTATAGTATTTTTTCATGTTTATTATAGAAATAATCTGCAATTATAAATCGAAAATATGTAGCGTAAGTCCAGTTTTTCGTGCTTGGTAATGACTTCAGCTTATCACAATTGATAACATAAATATTAATTCTTGAATTATATTGTTTTGCTAAATCGGAAAAATATAACTTGTCTTTATCACTGATATAATCTGTGAAAACATGAAATTCACAAGAGATTTCGCTATTGTTTAATAGAATAGATGCGATGGCTACACCACATCCAAAAAGAAAATTTCTGTCAATACCAAATGCGATATCAAGAGTATTTTTAGATCTTATATTTTGATAATGAAAGTTATACTCAAAAAGGATGATGTCACTATCATTGAGTTGAGACATATTTATTCTGTATCCAAAATTTTGGCAAAAATAAGTTACGGGTTACAACGATTTTCTAATCGTTCTTTCCCTGATTTTTGTGGCTTTTGCTTCTGCTTGCGACAGCAGTCCTTGTTCCTGCTTGAGAATGTCTTTAAGCGGGGCGGCAAAATACACTTTCATAAACCGCCAGATATCCCGCTGAGTCAGGCCAATATTCATCGAAGAAAAATAAAGCCCTATAAGATCTTTATCGCGCCAACGACGTGGAACGCGCGTGCGAAGCTGCGCCCGGTGCAGGTCAATTACCGAAATTTTTAACTCCTCTTCCTTACCGGAAAAAGGCAAGTGCAGCAGGAAATGACAGATATAACAGTCACGGTGGTTAATGCCCGCAGCATGCATATCGCGCACCATCGTCGCGACACGCTTAATAAGCATACGCTTTACGCGAACATCTGGTGAGTTGGTCGCCCAGTCAGCACAGTAATCTTCCAGACTGATGGTTGGTGTCAGATCTTCGGTAATAATAAACGAGGTTCTGGTCAGCGGATTAATGCCTTTTTCGCCGAATGCCACCCCATACATAGTATCAACGCCGACATCCCGCAGTCGATGAATCGCATTCCATTCGCGGTCTGCGCCTAATACTGGCATCCGCAATGAGAGTAAATTTTTGATTATCTCTTTCAGGGTCGTGCCGCGATGCCATTTGAGAAAATAGCTTTTGCCCGCCATTTCAAAGCGCAGAGTGCGGCGAGTTTCCAGTTCACGAAATACCTCACCCTGCAAGGTTTTAACTTCCTCAAAAGGATCTTTACCGCGCCATAACGTGGCAAACGGCTCTTTAAGTTCAACCATCCAGACCACCCGTTATGATGTCCGCCGCTTTCTCTGGCAGACTGTATAAATCTTGTGTATCAGCATAATGTCGCGCATTTTCCGCCCAGGCCTGGCGCAATGAAGATTGCGTTAACGCTTTGCGTAAAATCTCATTCAATGTTTCCTGGCGGAATGGCTCAGCAATAGCCTCGCCGCAATTGGCGTCGACAATATAATGCGCATAGCCACAAACGGCTGTTGTTAGTACCGGTAATCCTGCAGTTATCGCTTCCAGCAGTACAATTCCCGCGGCTTCCTGGTAGGCAGGATGCAGTAATAAATCCGCCGCCGCCATTAATTCCGAGACATCGTTGCGCCCCGAGAAGAAGTGAACATTACTGCGCACGCCGCGTTTTTCTGCCAGCGCCTCAAATTTTCGCGGTTTATCCTGCCCAACAACATATAGCAATGTGTTGTGGCGCAGCGAATCCGGTAACGAAGCAAGTGCTTCAATGGAACGATCGACACCTTTACGCGTGAAGTCTGAACCAACCTGCAACAATAAATATTGTTGTTCGGTTATTCCATTCTTCTTACGGAAGATTTCACGGCTATTGGCTGGCTGCTGGCTATATTTACGATCAGGATAAATCCCCGGTGGCAGAATATGAAAACGCTCCACTTCAGTCTGATAATGTTTCTGGAAATCGGCGATTTGCTTATCTGTCAGCATCAGCAGCTGTGTCGGCTTGCCCTGTTCGAAGGTTGCCCGCTCAAAGGCGGCATAATGGCGATAACGTGACGTCAGGCGATAGAAAAAGCCTTTCTCCTGCGCTACTTTCTCGGCATAACAAACATCAGCGGCATAATAAACGTCCAGCCCCGGCATTTTATTAAATCCAACGACTCTATCGACGGGGTGTTCACGTAAATGTTTTTGCACCCAGGCAAAATATTCCGCATTGCGCCCGTGATTGGTATGCGATTTAACCGGCACTTTGATCAGTTCAAATACATCAGGACATTCGCCTTCCCACGACTGGGTATAAACCCGAACATGATGACCTCGGGCGGCGACTGTCTGAGCAATACGCATAAAATCGCGCTGCAAACCGCCAAAGGGAAAATATTTATATAAACAAAAAGCAACGATCATAACGACGTACCTGTCGTGGAGGAGGGCAGTAATTTATCGACAGCAGCAATGACATCTGCCGCCGGAATAACCGAAAGATACATCTCATTTCGGTCACGCTGATCGCGCGTTGGCATTTCCCGGTAATCTCCCGCCCAGAATTGAATCATGTTATTTGACCAGGGACGCCAGAAAATATGGTCTGTCGCACCAAACAGCGATATCAGCGGCGTATTAACTGCTGCGGCAATATGCGCCGGTGCGGAATCAACGCCAATAAACAGCTGCGCATGATCGATTAACGCACCAAGTTCCGGGAAGGTCACCTTTCCGGCCAGCGCCGTTACTGGTGGCGTCTGGCATCCCTGCGCAATTTCATTGACGCAGACCAGATCGTCTTTATCTGGGCCGGACGTCAGAACGACTTCATAACCACGAGCATGTAAGGCATCAATCACAGCGGAAAACTTGGCGTTGTCCCAGCATTTGAAGATTTGCCGCGCCGTAGGTTGGATAACCACATAATTTTGTCCAACACCAGCGTGATCAAGTTCGCGACGCATACGTTTCCAGCTTGCAGGCGGGTAACTCATGGTTGTCTGCTTCACCAACGATTCAAGCCCCAATGGCGACAGCACGGATAAGTTACTTTCCACCACATTTCCACCCTGCAACGGCACCAAATGAGTGAAACTATTACGCCAAAAAGCAGCCTGCCGATGATGATAATCCTGGGAAATTTTCACACGGGCATTTAATAAGCGCACCAGTATAGCAACCATCCATTGATCGGTAAGATTAACGATAAGGTCATACTTATTGGCACGTAATACCTTGATGAGATGAAAAAAGTTGGCAATTTTTTCTGCGGCTTTTGCTTTTTTATTTTTTATGCCGTAGAGCGCGTTAATCTCTGGATTTTCAGACAGGATCGGGATGGTGTCCTGATAAAGCAGCACATCGATTTTTGCGTCAGGGTAATTTTTTTTCAGCGAACTAATGACGGGAGTAGTTAATAACATATCCCCATGAAAACGCATCTTAATGAGCAAAATTCTTCGAAATGGCTTATCCACAAGTAACTCTTTTTGTTGAGATTATCCGATTAAGGTGAAGCAGAAAAAGCACGCTACCGCCCCAGGCTCAACAGCTACCTGAATACTGATACCGCACTGATATTGACGCGCTAGTGTATCACTTCTTTCGCGGCAATCCGACCCGAATGATTTTTAAGCACATTGTTGATTTTCAATAAAGAAATCAATCAAATAAAATCATTAGCAACCATATTCTTTCACTGTTGCTCTGCGATTCCTTCCTGCACGTACTGCAGAAATCAATGAATCGCATAAAAATACAAAAAAAGTATAGATGTTCAGCAAGAATTGGCGGGTAAATTGCTATTTAAGTCAAAAACGGGAAAAGTAATGGTAAAGCCACAGCTAAATACATAGAATCCCCAGCACATCCATAAGTCAGCTATTTACTATGCTCGAATTGCTTTACACCGCCCTTCTCTACCTTATTCAGCCGCTGATCTGGATACGGCTCTGGGTGCGCGGACGTAAGGCTCCGGCCTATCGAAAACGCTGGGGTGAACGTTACGGTTTTTACCGCCATCCGCTAAAACCAGGCGGCATTATGCTGCACTCCGTCTCCGTCGGTGAAACTCTGGCGGCGATCCCGTTGGTGCGCGCACTGCGTCATCGTTATCCTGATTTACCGATTACCGTAACAACCATGACGCCAACCGGTTCGGAGCGCGTACAATCGGCTTTCGGGAAGGATGTTCAGCACGTTTATCTGCCGTATGACCTGCCCGATGCACTTAATCGTTTCCTGAATAAAGTCGACCCTAAACTAGTGTTGATTATGGAAACCGAACTATGGCCTAACCTGATTGCGGCGCTACATAAACGTAAAATTCCGCTGGTGATCGCTAACGCGCGACTCTCTGCCCGCTCGGCCGCAGGTTATGCCAAACTGGGTAAATTCGTCCGCCGCTTGCTGCGTCGTATTACGCTGATTGCCGCCCAAAATGAAGAAGATGGTGCACGTTTTGTGGCGCTGGGCGCAAAAAATAATCAGGTGACCGTTACCGGTAGCCTGAAATTCGATATTTCTGTAACGCCGCAACTGGCTGCTAAAGCAGTGACGCTGCGCCGCCAGTGGGCACCACACCGCCCGGTATGGATTGCCACCAGCACTCACGAAGGCGAAGAGAGTGTGGTGATCGCCGCACATCAGGCATTGTTACAGCAATTCCCGAATTTATTGCTCATCCTGGTACCCCGTCATCCAGAACGCTTCCCGGATGCGATTAACCTTGTCCGCCAGGCTGGACTAAGCTATATCACACGCTCTTCAGGGGAAGTCCCCTCCACCAGCACGCAGGTTGTGGTTGGCGATACGATGGGCGAGCTGATGTTACTGTATGGCATTGCCGATCTCGCCTTTGTTGGCGGTTCACTGGTTGAACGTGGTGGGCATAATCCGCTGGAAGCTGCCGCACACGCTATTCCGGTATTGATGGGGCCGCATACTTTTAACTTTAAAGACATTTGCGCGCGGCTGGAGCAGGCAAGCGGGCTGATTACCGTTACCGATGCCACTACGCTTGCAAAAGAGGTTTCCTCTTTACTCACCGACGCCGATTACCGTAGTTTCTATGGCCGTCATGCCGTTGAAGTACTGTATCAAAACCAGGGCGCGCTACAGCGTCTGCTTCAACTGCTGGAACCTTACCTGCCACCGAAAACGCATTGAGGTTGTTATGCAAAAACGGGCGATTTATCCGGGTACTTTCGATCCCATTACCAATGGTCATATCGATATCGTGACGCGCGCCACGCAAATGTTCGATCACGTTATTCTGGCGATTGCCGCCAGCCCCAGTAAAAAACCGATGTTTACCCTGGAAGAGCGTGTGGAGCTGGCACAGCAGGCAACCGCGCATCTGGGGAACGTGGAAGTGGTCGGGTTTAGTGATTTGATGGCGAACTTCGCCCGCAATCAACACGCTACGGTGCTGATTCGTGGCCTGCGTGCGGTGGCGGATTTTGAATATGAAATGCAGCTGGCGCATATGAATCGCCACTTAATGCCGGAACTGGAAAGTGTGTTTCTGATGCCGTCGAAAGAGTGGTCGTTTATCTCTTCATCGTTGGTGAAAGAGGTGGCGCGCCATCAGGGCGATGTCACCCATTTCCTGCCGGAGAATGTCCATCAGGCGCTGATGGCGAAGTTAGCGTAGAGTTTATGCCGGATGGTATGCCATCCGGCGCGCATCAATTACTTCTGGCACTGCCGACAATAAAACGTTGCCCGCTGCGCATGTTTAGTCGCCACAATCGGCGTACCGCACACCCGACAGGGTTCGCCTTTTCGCCCGTAAACCTGCAATTCCTGCGCGAAATAGCCCGGTTTACCATCACTTTGCAGAAAATCTTTCAGCGTTGTACCACCCTGCTCAATCGAACGCAGCAACACCGCTTTAATCACCCGAGCTAACAATTCACACTCTGCCAGCGACAGTGATGACGCCAGCCGATCCGGATGGATCCCCGCCGCAAACAGAGATTCGCTGGCATAGATATTCCCTACGCCTACCACCAGCTTGTTATCCATCAGCCACGGTTTAATCGCCGTTTTTTTCTTCGCGCACTTCTGATGCAGGTACTCACCGTTGAAATCGTCACTAAGCGGCTCCGGTCCAAGATGGGCCAGAACGTTGTGCCCTTCCAGCTCTTTGGTCCATAGCCAGGCACCAAAGCGGCGCGGATCGGTGTAGCGCAGCACTTTACCGTTGCTCATCACCAAATCCACATGGTCATGCTTTTCAGGGGGAAGTTCTTCTGGAAGGATGCGCAGACTGCCAGACATCCCCAAATGAATGATAATCCAGCCCTCAGGCAGCTCCAGCAGCAGATATTTAGCCCGGCGCTGCACGCTAAGCACTGGTTGGTCGCTTAAACGGTAGATCTCTTCTGAAACCGGCCAGCGCAAGCGTCCGTTGCGCACCACCGCATGAAGAATGGTTGCACCAACGAGATGCGGTTCTATGCCGCGACGGCTGGTTTCAACTTCGGGTAATTCAGGCATAGCATCTCCAGGAATGAACAGATGCAGTCAATATGGGGGCAGGCAGATAACAAAAAACCCCGCCGGGGCGAGGTTTTTCGTTACATCAAAGCAAAAATTATTTGATTTTCGCTTCTTTGTAGATCACGTGCTGGCGAACAACTGGATCGAATTTTTTCAGTTCCAGTTTTTCCGGCTTAGTACGTTTGTTCTTCGTAGTGGTATAGAAGTGACCAGTACCAGCAGAAGAAACCAGCTTGATTTTCTCACGAATACCTTTAGCCATGATTTATTTCCTCTAAGTACTTAGTACTTTTCGCCACGGGCACGCAGTTCAGCCAGAACTGTATCGATGCCTTTTTTATCGATTACACGCATACCTTTAGCAGATACGCGCAGGGTGACAAAACGCTTCTCGCTCTCAACCCAGAAACGGTGAGAGTGCAGGTTCGGCAGGAAACGGCGTTTAGTCGCGTTCAGTGCGTGGGAACGGTTGTTACCGGTCACCGGACGCTTGCCAGTAACTTGGCAGACTCGGGACATGTCTATTCTCCAAAAATCAAATTAGCTCGAGCTTCGTATGGGGTATTGGCGCCTCGTCAGGCTTTACAGCCCGGTCATCGCAGTTCTATGTGAACTCTCGATTGCCAGGCCCAAATGCCAAACCCGAGATTCTCAAAGGTGGCGTAGTATACGCTGACTCAGCGATGTGCTCAAGTCCCGAACAGACAAAGATCCCGAAGGATCGCGCATAGCGGGTTAAATCCAGCCGCGTTCGGCAAAAGAAACATACTCTCCACGCCCAATCACGATATGGTCGAGCACGCGTAAATCCATGAACTGACAACTCTTTATTATCCGTTCAGTAATGAGTTTATCCGCTTTACTGGGTTCAGCACAACCCGAAGGGTGATTATGTGCAAGGATCAGCGCCGAGGCATTTATTTTTATCGCTTCGCGGATAATTTCCCGAGGATGGACTTCAACATGGTTTAGCGTGCCGGAAAAAAGACGGCTATGCGTTATAACTCTGTGTTGGGAGTCGAGAAAGATCACCATAAAGATCTCCCGCTCCTCGCCCGTGAGCTGGCTTTGTAAAAATTCCCTCGTCATCTCCGGGCTGAGTAAAGGGCTTTCTTCACGCATCCGTACGTTGTAGTAACGCCGCGCCAGTTCGGCAATCCCCTTTAACTGGGCGAATTTCGCCACGCCAATTCCATGAACGCCACTAAATTGCTCATATTCAGAGGTTAACAAGCCATAAAGAGAGCCGAAATTCTCCAGCATCTCTTTTGCCAGGGTTAATACATCTTTACCGCGCGTTCCGGTACGCAGAAATAGCGCCAACAGCTCGACATCCGTTAAGGCGCTAATACCAAACTTCAGCATTTTTTCGCGCGGCATCAACAGCTGTGCATTGTTTTTCACCTTCACCTCCTTTGTGGTGCTCGCATCCTGTCATAGCCGTTCCGTTAAATCGACGGCCAGTTTTCAATCCTGGAAAGCGCCTCGCAAAGTGAATCTCAGGTGAAGGCACGACAACAAAAGTATTGTGATAAAATCGCCAACTTCTGGTGTCACCCAACAGGAAAAATCATCATGAGCCTGGCCGGTAAAAAAATCGTTCTCGGCGTCAGCGGCGGTATTGCTGCCTATAAAACCCCTGAACTGGTGCGTCGTTTGCGCGATCGCGGGGCCGACGTCCGCGTAGCCATGACCGAAGCGGCAAAAGCCTTTATCACCCCACTTAGCTTGCAGGCGGTTTCTGGTTATCCCGTTTCCGACAGTCTGCTGGACCCGGCAGCCGAAGCCGCTATGGGCCATATTGAGCTGGGTAAATGGGCTGATTTAGTGATTCTCGCCCCTGCCACGGCAGATTTGATTGCCCGTGTTGCTGCCGGAATGGCGAATGATCTGGTATCGACGATTTGTCTGGCCACACCTGCGCCTGTAGCCGTGCTCCCCGCCATGAACCAGCAGATGTACCGTGCCGCCGCCACCCAGCATAATTTAGAGGTGCTTGCCTCGCGTGGTTTGCTCATCTGGGGGCCAGACAGTGGCAGTCAGGCTTGTGGTGATATCGGCCCTGGGCGAATGCTCGATCCGTTAACCATTGTTGATATGGCGGTAGCGTATTTTTCGCCCGTCAACGACCTGAAACATCTGAACATTATGATTACCGCCGGCCCGACGCGTGAACCGCTCGATCCGGTGCGTTATATCTCTAATCACAGCTC
>ERZ1504179.433-NODE-433-length-10114-cov-3.314743_pt1 | contig 10114 bp, 4 predicted proteins | sample MGYA00574904_ERZ1504179 | MGnify/ENA primary metagenome ERZ1504179 (study PRJEB39906, sample SAMEA3182112) | gut metagenome | biome: human; feature: gut; material: Stool; isolation source: human stools | place: Canada | collected 2013-05-06 ... | reverse complement strand
TCTAAAGTTAAACCTTAGATTATTTATTATGTACAAATTGAAAGAATTGTTTTTAATGTTTATCCTCGCTTTTGTCAGTTTGGCTGCATACGCACAAAGTTTGACAGTAACTGGTAAGGTGATTGATAGTGAAGGATATGAAGTGATTGGAGGTAGTGTAACCATTAAAGGTGTTGCCGGTGTTGGAACAGTTACCGACGTAAATGGTAACTATACTCTGAAAGTGAATGATGCATCCAAAGATGTATTGGTTTTCTCGTATGTAGGTATGACTCCGCAAGAAGTGAAAGTCAATAACCGAAGTGTAATCAATGTGACTCTACAGGCTGATGCCGTATTACTGGAAGACGTTGTGGTAATTGGTTATGCTGCCGTTCCTCGTAGAGATTTGACCGGGTCGGTAACCTCCGTTAGCAGCAAAGAACTTTCTAAAGTGCCAGTAAGTGATGTTACACAAGCCTTGACCGGACGCATGGCAGGTGTGATGGTGCAGCAGAGTGAAGGTACTCCGGGTGCTTCCATTTCCGTACGTGTGCGTGGAGGTATCTCTATCACACAAAGTAACGAACCTCTTTACATTATCGACGGCTTTCCCAGTGAAGACGGTATGTCTACCCTCGACCCCGCTGAAATTGAAACCATTGACGTGTTGAAGGATGCTTCGGCCACTGCCATCTATGGTGCTCGTGGTGCCAATGGTGTAGTTGTAATCACTACGAAGAATGGTAGTAAATCAGGTGGCAAGGCTACAGTGACTTTTGACAGTTATGTCGGTGTCAAAAAGATTGCAAACAAATTGGATGTACTTAATGCCGGTGAATTTGCCAGATTGGATTACGAACGTACATTGTGGAGAATGGGTACAGGAGATTCCGGTGCGGATGGTATGACCAAATGGGAAGAGAGATACGGTAAGTTCAGCGATCTCGCTTCCATATATAATGGTCGCAAGGGTATCGACTGGCAAGATGAAACCTTGGGTCGTAATGCTATTACTCAAAACTATCGTGTAGGTGTATCCGGAAAGACGGAGAAGATGAATTACAGTCTGGCTTACTCATACTACAACGAAGAAGGTGCTATGGTATACAGCGGTAGTAAAAAGCATAACATCTCATTCAACATGAATCATGAGATAAACAAATGGTTAACGGTAAATTCACGTATCAGTTATGACCAGATGCGTGTGGAAGGCATGGGTACATCAGAAGGTGGTGACCGCTTCAACAAGATGCAGCACATCTTGCAGTATCGTCCTACAGTAGGTATTATGGGGGTAGATGAAGATTTATTATACGGCGAAGATCCTCTGTTGGCAGATGATAATGGCAACGTTATGCAGAATCCGCTGATTTCGGCAGCAGAAGAGCTCAACGATAGGGAATGGCGTACTTTCCAGGCCAATGGTGGCGCTACCATTAAGCTGCTGAAAGGACTATCTTTCCGTAGTACGGTAGGTATGCGCTATCAGACTCGCCGTAATGATGTATTCTATGGTGATGAGTCTATTACAGGTAAGCGTTCCAGTATTCAAGGTTCAATTACTAATTTGGAAAATAGCAGTTTTCAGACTTCCAATGTTTTGACCTATTCTTGGAAAAACAAAATTCATGACTTTACAGTCATTGCCGGACATGAATATGTGGAAAGATGGTCACGCAGCTTTTCTGCAAGTGCCAGTCAGTTTCCGAATGATGAAATAGGTTTGGGAGACCTCTCACTGGGTGTTCCAGGTGTTCCCACTTCCAGTGAAAACTACGATGATAAATTGCTTTCCTTCTTTGGACGTATAAACTACAACCTGATGGATAAATATCTTTTTACTGCTCCAGTCCGTGCTGACGGTTCTTCCAAGTTCGGTAAGAACAATAAGTGGGGATATTTCCCGGCTTTCTCGGCTGCATGGCGTTTAAGCGAAGAAGAATTTATCAAGGATCTGGGAATCTTCTCCGACTTAAAATTCCGCATCGGTTATGGACTTGCGGGTAACAATCGTATTGGTAGTTATCAAAGTCTTGCTCTTATGAATTCTGTTACTGCTGCCAATGGCAACGGTGCACAAGCAGGCTATGCTTCTCGTCAGGTGCCTAATCCCGATTTGAAATGGGAGGCAAATAAGACATTCAACGTAGGAATAGATTTTGGTTTCTTGAACCAGCGTATCACATTCTCGCCGGAATTCTACATCAATCGCAGTAGCAACTTGCTGCTGAATGCCAAACTGCCTAACTCTTCCGGTTATACTAGTATGGTTATCAACGCAGGCGAAACTCAAAATTCGGGTGTGGATTTGACTATCAATACGGCAAACATCGTATCCAAAGATTTTACTTGGAACACTTCGGTTACTTTCTCCCACAACAAGAACAAGGTTAAGAAACTGACAGGTGAAGATGTACAGTTGTATCTGGCCAACTTTGGTTATAGTGGTGCGGGGGCATCCCATCAGATTGGAGTAAATCAACCATTGGGACAATTCTACGGTTATGTGACTGACGGATTGTATCAGGTGGAAGACTTCAATTACGATGCTACAACCAAAACTTATACATTGAAGGACGGTGTACCTTATCATGGCGACAAGAAGAATATCCAGCCAGGTTACTGGAAATTTAAGAACGTGGACGGTAGTGAAGACAACCAAATTACTGAAAGTGATAAGACCATTATTGGTAATGCCTTGCCTGATTTCTATGGCGGTATCAACAATACTTTCAGTTGGAAGGATTTTGACTTGAGCATCTTCTTTACTTACAGCTATGGTGCGGAAGTACTGAATGCTACTAAGTTGACCAATACCAAGACTGCCCTTACTAATAAAAACGTTCTGTCGGTAGCTGATGATGCTCATCGTTGGGTGACTATTAATGCCAATGGTGAACTGATTACGAATCCGGAAGAACTGGCAGCAGTGAACCAGGGAAAAACAGTAGCTCATTTCGGTGATAACGGATCCAACAACACCTACATTCATTCTTGGGCCATTGAAGATGCTTCTTATTTGAAATTGAGTAATATCACTTTAGGGTATACCTTCCCCAAGAAAGTGATAAATAAAATTGGTCTGACCAAATTGCGTCTGTATGCAACGGGCAATAATTTGTTTACATGGACTCCTTATACCGGTTTCGATCCGGAAGTATCTACCATGAGTAGCGCGTTAACTCCCGGTGTCGATTTCGGTGCTTACCCCAGAAGCCGCTCTTTCGTATTTGGTGTGAACGTAGCATTTTAATTAGAATTAAAAAGGGAATAATAAGATGAAAAACAAAATGATATATGCGCTTGGCGCAATGATGCTTGTAGGGGTTACTTCTTGTGACCTGACTGAAAAGCCCAGCTCATTCTACGAGAAAGATACTTATTTCGTGACAGAAGGAAAAGCCCAGATGGCTGTAGTCGGAATCTATGACTGTCTTGAAACTACAGACTATTATGGACAAAATATCATGCCGTTCTTTGGGTCGGACGACATGTTCATGGTACGTGGAACCGGTTCGGACGGAACTCGCCGTGACATATCCCACTATCTGTACAATGCTTCTAATACTTGGATTGCTAGTGTATGGAGATGTGCTTACCAAGCTCTCGATCGTGCCAATGTGGCTATTGCCAGCATCGAGGCTATGTCAGGTTTTGCAGAAAACAAAAACCTGCAGGAAATTGACGGGCAAGCTCGATTCCTCCGTGCCTACATAGCTTTTGACCTAGTGAAATTCTTTGGTGATGTACCGTTCAGCACGGAATATACGAATGGTTTTGCTAATACATCCAAACCTCGTACCGACCGTGAGCTGATTTATGACCAAATCATCGAAGATTTGAATTATGCAAAAACATATTTGAAATCTGGTCGTGAAGTGGCTTCTTCTGAAATACCTTGTAGCGGTGCTGCCCATACTTTACTGATGCGTGTCTATTTGCAACGCGCTGGCTATAGCCTGAACTGTTCATCGCGTCAATTGACCCGTCCGGATGATACTACCCGAAAGGGATATTTTGAAGCGGTGATTAAAGAATGGGAAGCTCTGAAGGCTGAAGGCTACCATGGTTTTTATGCAGGTGGTTATGAGCAACTGTTTAAGAACTATTCTCAGCTGACATTGGACAATCAGGAATCTCTTTGGGAGATCGCTTTCGAACCCAACCAAGGTTTGAAGGACAATGCCGGTGTATGGGCAACTTACAACGGACCACTTGTAGATGCTCCGGGAAGTTATCCCGGCACAAGCAGTTATATGGGACGTGCCAATGCTTTCTTTGTGGTATTACCATATTGGAAGTCTTTCTATGAGTCAAATGAGGATGGAAGCATAAAAGATGTACGTCGTGACGTGAATTTCGTGGATTATGCTATCAAGTGGGACAAAAATAAAGAAACTCAGGAAAAATCGCATACTTCTGCCGATATCAACAAAAATCTGAACAGATATCCGGGCAAATGGCGCAGAGAATGGATGGCTCCGGGTTTTGTGGATCCCAACAATACAGGCGTCAATTATGCTCCGTTGCGTTATGCTGATGCTGTTCTGATGGCAGCTGAAGCTTATAACGAAATCGGCAACACAACCGAAGCATGGAAACTATTGAATGACGTCCGTGTACGTGCCGGTGCTACTCCTATAAGTACAGCCAATTATTCAAGCTTGTTGAAGGCTCCGAAATTGTATGATTTGCCATTTATTCCGGATGGTGATGATGCCGGCAGATTCCGTACAGCATTGTATTGGGAACGTGCTTTTGAACTTTGCTACGAAGGTCAACGTAAATATGATTTACTACGATGGGGTATTCTGGAAGCATCTTTAAAAGCTGCTCAGAACTACATGGAATCATGGATTCCGGGACCAGATGAATATATAACGGATGCTGCACGTAAAGATTGGAATCCGGTGAAATGGGCTAAGTCCAATTACGTAGCAGGCCACAACTTTACCACAGGCAAGCATGAACTTTACCCCATTCCATTGGCCGAAATCCAATCGAACGCGGCTTTGAATGGAGAAAACAATCCGGGATTTGAGTAATTTCATTTTCTGGGTATGAACTGACAATGGATGGAGAAAGTATAAACATCTTACTGTTTCTCCATCCTTGTATGTAAGGATGATAATTTGAGCAGATATAACCTATAGAATATGCATATATTTATGAAGAAATTTTTATTATTTTGTTACGCAGTTGCTACATTGCAGGGATTCTCTGGCTGTTCACCCAGTCAACCAAAGGAAGATTACGGCTGGTTGAAAAACGCGATAGACACTTCTGTGCAACAACTGGAAGAAACAGTGGCGGATGTAGGGGATTCAGTCTTGTTGCCCCGTTCCATCTGGACGGGATACGATATGGATTTTCTCTGTAGCCAGTTACAAAGAGAGCCTGTAACTTTTAAAGACTCCTTGCGGATGAAACCTGTGAAAGATGCCTTGGGAAGCCGTAGATATTGCAGTTCCATCTATGATTGGACAAGCGGTTTTTTCCCCGGAAACTTGTGGTACGCATATCAGTTGACTGGTATAGAAGACTTGAAAAAAGATGCGGTGAAATTTACGAATTACCTATATCCGTTGAAAGATTATAAAGCTACACACGATATCGGATTCATGGTAATGCGCACCGTCTGTCTCCTGCCGACACTATCCGTCAGATATTGGTACAGACTGCTGATAATTTGTGCGGTCGTTTCGACTCGAACATAGGCTGTATCCGTTCCTGGGATTTTGGGAAGTGGAATTTCCCTGTGATTATTGATAATATGATGAATCTGGATTTATTGTTTTACGTCAATCATCTTACGAATGATCCCAAGTATAAAGAAGTCGCATTGAAACATGCTGAGACAACAATGAAAAACCACTTTAGGAATGATCATTCGTCCTACCATGTAGTAAGCTACAATAGCGATGGCAGCGTAGAAATGAAATGTACGCATCAGGGGAAAAATGATGATTCCTCATGGGCGCGCGGACAAGCTTGGGGAGTATATGGATATACATCTTGTTATCGCGAGTCGAAAGATGCAGCTTTCTTACAGCAGGCTCAAAATATCGCGGCATTAATCATGGAACGTGTAAAGACTGACGATGCGATTCCTTTGTGGGACTACGATGCTCCGGACGTACCGGAAACACCTCGTGATGCATCCGCTGCTTCTGTCACAGCTTCTGCCTTGATAGAACTCAGTACTCTTGTAGACGACGGACAAGTCTATTTTGATTACGCCGAGAAACTGCTTAAGTCTCTTTCTTCCGACGTTTACTTGGCAAAGGTTGGTACTAACCAGGGATTTATCCTGATGCACTCTACAGGTTCATTGCCTAATGGTTCTGAAATTGATACACCTATCAATTATGCCGATTATTACTATCTGGAGGCTTTAACCCGATATATGCAAGTAAAAGGAATTGATTATAAATCGCTATAAACAAAATTAATATACCATGAAGATAACAAAGTATATTCTTAGCTTTACTTTTCTGCTGGTTGTGTTATGTGCGGAAGCACAGCAGTTGCGGAAGGAAGCTTTCGACTTACTGAATCTGGATTATCCGGGATTGGAGAGAGTGAAAGCTGCATGTGACCGACAACAATGGGATGAGGCTGCCAAAGCCTTATTGGACTATTACCGCCAACGTACCGGCATAGGACATCCCGATATCGATATGCAGAATATCAAGATCTCCAAGGAAGAACAGAAATGGGCGGATGATGCCTTGGAACATACGTTTTTTGTGCACAAAGGATATCAGCCTTCTTATAATTACGGCAAAGATATCAACTGGCAATATTGGCCGGTACAAGACAATGAGTTGCGCTGGCAATTGCACCGCCACAAATGGTTCACCCCAATGGGTAAGGCATATCGAATCTCTGGAGACGAGAAATATGCTAAAGAATGGGCATACCAATATATGGATTGGATTAAAAAGAATCCTTTGACAGGGGTAGAGAAAGAAGAATACGAACTGGTCAGCGCAGGCGAGGTAAAGGGAAATGCGGAAAATGTACGCTTTGCATGGCGTCCTCTGGAGGTGAGCAACCGTTTGCAGGATCAAACGCTGCAATTCCTGTTGTTCGTTTCTTCAAAGGCTTTCACTCCGGAGTTCTTGACTGAATTTCTGATTAATTATCACCGGCATGCACTGCATATTCTTGGCAATTACTCGGATCAGGGTAACCACTTGTTGTTTGAAGCTCAGCGCATGGTATATGCGGGTGCGTTTTTCCCCGAATTTAAGGAAGCAAGCGAATGGAGAAAAAGTGGGATAAGCATTTTGAACCGCGAAATTAAAAAACAAGTCTATCCGGATGGTGGTCAATATGAATTGGACCCGCATTATCATCTGGCGGCAATCAATATTTTCTGCAAGGCTTTGCGTATGGCGGATGTTAATGGCTTCCGTCAGGAATTTCCAGCCGAATACGTGAATACAGTCAAGAGCATGATTGAGTTTTATGCCAACATTTGTTTTCCGGATTACAGCAATCCTTGTTTCAGTGATGCCAAGTTGGGAGACCGTCCGGCAGAAATCCGTAATTATCAGGATTGGCTCAAGCTATTTCCTGATTGTGAGTGGATTCGTTATTATGCCACAGAAGGTCGTGAAGGCGCTCCCTTGCCCAACCTTTCTCACGGTGCGCAGACTTCCGGCTTCTTTACTTTCAGAAACGGCTGGAAGCAGGATGCTACCGTAATGGTTGTAAAGGCCGGTCCCAAAGGGGAATGGCACTGCCAGCCGGACAACGGAACTTTTGAGTTTTGGTTCAATGGCCGGAATCTCTTCCCGGATAGCGGTTCCTACGTCTATGCCGGTGATGATGAAGTAATGAAACTTCGTAATTGGTTTCGCCGGACAAGTTCTCACAATACGTTGACATTGGATGGGAAAAACCTGCAAACAACCCAGTCTGTCACCAAACTATGGAAGCCCGAAGGCAATGAGCAGATTCTGGTGACTGAGAATCCGCATTATGATGGTTTGAAACACAGACGTTCTATTTTCTTTGTAGACCAATCTTATTTTGTAATTGTAGATGAAGCCGTGGGAAACGCCCAAGGAGTAGTGAATCTGAACTACCATTTGTGTGAAGGTACTGTAAATATAGACAGAAAGAATAATATGCTGACTACAGTTTATGACGGCCCAAGCAACGTGAAACTGCAATGCTTTGCCGAGAAGAAAATTTCAATGAAAGAAAAAGAAGGCTGGCGTTCAACTGCCTATCGTTTACGAGTACCCCGTACAACTGTATCTTTTGATATAGATAAAAAGGATTCGGACGCTGTACGTTACATAACTATTCTTTATCCGTCGAAAAATACAGCTTCCTTCCCTATATTCAAAGCTAAGTTCCTGAACAAGGCATTTGACGAAAATGGGGTGAAAATAGAAATATCTGTTGGCGGAAAGAAACGTCAATTGGAATATAAACTATAATAACCCGTTGGCGGAATTAATTCATTACCGCTGCGGAATGACTGCAATGATACTTTAATGGTTTGTTGTAATATATTGAAGGTATGAATCTGCTTTGTAATATTTTGATTATCAGTACCTATTGGATGCATTGCATTCAGTATACGATTGAACCCTATTCAGTATACGACTGAATGGCATTCAATATACGACTGAATTAGGTTCAGTATACTGCTATTTCTTGCATCTGTATTATTTGTAAGGAATGCAGATTGCTGTTCCGTGCCTTATTGCAGTTCACAATCGTCCGGATTTTCTTAAATTCCGCCAACGGGTTATAAAAGATTTTTATAATGAATCGTTTATCATACATATTTCTGCCTTTGACTGCCATCGGAATGTCCGCTTGCAGTTCCGGCAAAGAGGAAGTGAAACGTCCGAATATCATCTTTATGATGACGGACGACCATACTACGCAAGCTATGTCATGTTACGGTGGACGTTTCCTTCAGACTCCCAACATGGATAGGATTGCCAATGAAGGTGTTCGTATGGACAATTGTTATGCGGTCAATGCTTTATCCGGCCCGTCAAGGGCTTGCATCCTGACGGGCAAATTCAGCCACATCAACGGATTCACAGACAATGCCAGCACTTTCGACGGCAACCAACAAACCTTTCCTAAATTGTTGCAGGCCGCTGGTTACCAGACTTCGATTGTCGGCAAATGGCATCTGATTACCGAGCCTCAGGGATTTGACTATTGGTGCATCCTGACCGGACAACATGAACAGGGGGACTATTATAATCCCGATTTCAACGAGAACGGAAAGCAGATTGTAGAGCAAGGCTATACAACTGACGTTATCACAGACAAGGCCATCGAATATCTGGAACACAGAGACAAAAGCAAGCCTTTCTGCATGATGTATCACCAGAAAGCCCCTCACCGTAACTGGATGCCCGCTCCTCGTCATTTGGGAATGTTCAACAATACCGTGTTTCCCGAACCTGCCACGCTTTTCGATACATACGAAGGCAGAGGCTCTGCTGCCAGAGAGCAGGATATGTCCATCGAGCATACATTGACCAATGACTGGGATCTAAAACTGCTGACCCGTGAAGAAATGCTGAAGGATACGACAAACCGCCTCTATCAAGTCTACAAGCGTATGCCGACTGATGTACAGGATAAGTGGGATTCGGTATACGCCCAACGTATTTCAGAATACCGTAGCGGCAACTTAAGAGGGAAAGAACTGATCAGTTGGAAGTACCAACAATATATGCGCGATTACTTGGCAACTATTGTAGCTGTGGACGAAAATATAGGAAGGCTGCTCAGCTATCTGGAGAAAAGCGGTGAATTGGACAATACAATCATAATATACACTTCGGACCAAGGTTTCTTCCTGGGCGAACATGGTTGGTTCGACAAGCGCTTTATGTATGAAGAATGCCAGCGCATGCCACTGATTATCCGTTATCCGAAGGCCATTAAGGCGGGTCGTGTATCGAATGCTATTACCATGAATGTGGATTTTGCTCCTACCCTGCTGGATTTTGCCGGAGCAGATATACCGGCAGATATTCAAGGAGAGTCTCTCAGGCCCATTTTGGAGAATGGGGGGAAGACACCGGTTGACTGGAGAAAAGCCGCCTATTATCACTATTATGAATATCCGGCAGAGCACTCG
>ERZ1504179.417-NODE-417-length-10316-cov-3.570412_pt1 | contig 10316 bp, 4 predicted proteins | sample MGYA00574904_ERZ1504179 | MGnify/ENA primary metagenome ERZ1504179 (study PRJEB39906, sample SAMEA3182112) | gut metagenome | biome: human; feature: gut; material: Stool; isolation source: human stools | place: Canada | collected 2013-05-06 ... | reverse complement strand
TTGAAGCTACTTTGCTTGACAAGTTGGTCAATTCAGCCAAATCGGAAATGATTGGTAAAGTTGATATGAAGGCACTGGCAGATGGCCGGGTAGCCGAAGAGGATAGTGGAGACAGCCGTTGGGTAAGGTTTGAAAAAGGTCATCATGAGGTAGTGATTGATTTGCAAAAGAATACTTCGCTTCAAAAGGTGCTGGTACGTACTTTGAACTATAATCAGGAAAAGATAGGCGCTCCTTTGAAGGTTTATGTTTACACTTCCCAGGATGGTCAGACTTATAATCTGGCTTCAATAAAGGATGCTCCGTATTTTCCTAACAACAAGCATGATGCTTGGATTGACGCAGTCTTGATTGATAATTTAAAAGAAAAGACACGTTATGTGAAAGTTGCTTTTGACGCTTTGGAAAATGTGTATATGGATGAGATTTTTGTAAATCCAAGTATTCGTTAACCGGGTAATATAATGAAGGAATAATAGGGTCATCCGGAAAATATGAAATATAGTTTGAGATGAATTGATATTATATGGGAATGAAGCCGCCCGGATATGGAAGATGCAGCCATCTTAAACAGATATGTCTAAGTAGAAAAAGTATGATTTCAGGCTAATAGAAACGTCAATTATCGCATTTCATTAATATAATAAAGTGCGATATAAAAAACAATACAATGAAAAAAATCTTAATTTATTAATCCAAAAATGAATCTATGAAAAGATTACACAAAACTATGAATCGAATTGTCGGAGTGCTTTTAATGGCACTTATGATGGTTCCAAGTGGTTTGAAAGCTGAGACGACAGAAATGCTTCAAACTTCTAAAATTACGGGTGTAGTAACTGACGATTTCGGCGAGCCGATAATCGGTGCTACTGTTCGTGTGAAGAATGCACAGAATGGCGCTGTAACAGATGTTAATGGACGTTACTCTGTAAATGCTCCTAAAAATGCGACATTGGTTTTTTCTTTTATTGGCTATAGAACACAAGAGGTAGCTGTTAAGGGTAGGACTACTGTTAATGTAACTTTGAAAGAGGACAGCCAAATGTTGGAAGAAACAGTTGTTATTGGTTATGGTGCTGTTCCTAAAAGAGATTTAACGGGATCTGTATCTTCTTTAAAGAGCGAAGATTTGCTGAAAACAAACCCTGTGAGTGTGAATCAAGGTTTGCAAGGCAAAATGGCAGGTGTAAATGTGTCCCAGTCTGACGGAGCCCCGGGTGCCGGTATAAATATCCAAATTCGTGGTGCCAATTCGTTTACTACCAGTACAGAGCCTTTGTATGTAGTCGACGGTATGCCGTATTCTATGGGTGAAGGACGTACAACGGATTATGGTATGAAACAGAGTAATAATCCATTGAGTACCATTAGTCCACAAGATATATTATCTATTGAAGTTTTAAAAGATGCATCTGCTACCGCTATTTATGGTTCTCGTGCTGCCAATGGTGTTGTGCTTATTACTACTAAATCCGGTGCTGAGGGAAAGGCAAAAGTTCAGCTTTCTGCTAACCTTAGCATCTCTAATCCGGTAAAACGTATTGATGTGCTCGATGCTTGTGATTACGCTTTGTACCGTAATGAACGTATCACGAATGGTCTCTTGTATGACGGTTACTCTGAGGCAGACAGCCAATTGGAATATCCTTTGGTGGGATATTGGGCTCCGGTGAAAGCTCCGGATCCTATTACAGGAGAAATGGTTGTAGTAGGTCAGGAGTATAAGCCAAGTCCATGGGATTACCGGAAGGGTTTTGTCGAAAAAGAAGGAGGACCGGTACGTTATGGAACAAATTGGCAGGATGAAATTTTTCAGACAGCAATAAGCCAAGATTATAATGTTACAGTATCGGGTGGTGATAAGAAAGGTAACTATATGTATTCCGGTGGTTATACTGACCAGCAGGGTGTGATTGTTAATTCTTATTATAGACGTTATACAGCGAGAGCTAACAACAGCCGTAAAATCAATGATTTTTTAGAGTTAGGTACTAACATCAGTTTTGCAACTTCCGATAATCGTTTGGCACGTACCAATAGTGAAACGTATGGTGTAATTCCTGCAGCTATTTCGTTTAATCCTACTCGTCCGGTATTCGATCCCAATAAAGACTCTGGCTTTTCGGAAGATTTCTCTACCGGTTTGGCTAATCCTTATTTGACTGTACATACGGAGAAGAATATCCAAGAGACGTTGAATGTATTTATCTCAAGCTTTGGTGAATTGAAGTTTACCGACTGGTTGAAATTCCGTCAGAATTTTGGTTACGGTTATAGCTATTATGAACGTAATACCTATAATAACCGTTGGACCGGTGCGGGTATAGCTCCTACAAATGGTTATGCAACGAAGTCAGATGATGCTTATGAAAGCATTTCGACAGAGTCTTTGTTGACTTTCAACAAGAAGTTTGGAGTTCATGGCATTAATGCTGTGCTTGGTATGACTTATGAAAACAGCATGTGGCATAGTAAGTGGATGGCTGCATCTAATTTCCCGAACGATATGACTGAAGACAACGTCATTGAAGCAGGAACTAAGGACCGTCGTATGGAAAGTAGTCGTGGAAAGTCTCAGCTGATGTCCTATCTGTTCAGAGCCAATTATAATTTGCTGGACCGTTATTTATTCACTTTTTCTATGCGTCGTGACGGTTCCAGTAAATTGTCAGAGTTAAATCGTTGGAATAACTTCTATTCGGGAGCCGTTGCTTGGCGTTTGTCTGATGAGTCTTTTGTAAAGCAGCTGAATTTCTTCGATGACTTGAAATTGCGTGTCAGTGCCGGACAGACCGGAGGTCAGGGGGTCAGTGCCTATGCTACCCGTTCCCGTTTTGTTGTTTCTAACTACGGTATGGGTGGTTCATTGCAGAGTGGTATGGCAGAATCCCGCTGGGGAGGACCTGCAGCAGCTCTTCTGAAATGGGAGACAACCAATCAGTTTGACATAGGTTTGGACATTGCTTTCTTGAATAACCGTGTTAATTTGACAGTAGATGCCTATTATAAGAAGACAAAAGACCTATTGTTGGATAAGCTTATTCCTATGAGTTCCGGTTTTAGCCGTATTCAGGCAAACTATGGTAATGTAACAAATAAAGGGTTGGAAATTTCCGGTCATTTCATTCCTGTAAAGGCACGTAATTTCTTGTGGTCTATAGATGCCAATATTTCATTCAACCGTAATAAGGTGGGTGGTTTGGATGCCGACCAATATTCTGATGTGGCTTGGGGTATTGAGAACATGTTCTTGGTACGTAATGGTGAGCCTATCGGTACTCTATATGGGTATGTGGAAGATGGCTTTTATGACAATGAGGCCGAAGTCCGTGCAGATCCGTTGTATAGAAATGAGACGGACTCTAAGGTTAAAAGCATGGTAGGTGAAGTGAAATACAAGAATCTTGATGACGATCCTGTAATTGATAATCGAGACCGTCAGATTATAGGTAATACCAACCCGGATTACCAATATGGTATAACCAATACATTGGAATGGAAGAACTGGACATTCAGTTTCTTCTTGCAGGGTACACAAGGTAATGACGTGTTGAATGTCAATCTTAAGAAATTTGATATGGCCAGCGTGGATAATATGCCTTATTTTATTTATAACAATCGTTGGACTGCCGAAAATAGGGCAAATGCCAAATGGCCGCGTGCCAATAGAACCAGTACACGTTTTATGAGGGCATCTGACCGTTACATTGAGGATGGATCTTACTTGCGTTGCAAGAATGTCAGCTTGAGCTACCGTTTCCGCCATCCGATGAAGTTTGTGGAGAGTATTAATTTGGTTGCCAGCGTTTCCAATCTATTTACAATTTCCGGTTATAGTTGGATGGACCCTGATGTGAATTCATTTGGTAGTGACCCTAAACGCAGAGGTGTGGATATGGCTTCTTATCCAAGTGCCCGTACATTTAATTTTGGTGTTCAAATTGGATTTTAAATAATGATGACTATGAAATTTAAGAATATATTAATGGCATTGGGCTTAGGCTCCATGTTGATGACTTCTTGTACGTTGGATGAAGAAGTATATACATTTATTTCAGGTGAAGACTTGTCTGCTGATGGTGAGTATGAACTGTTGGTAAATGGCGCTTACCAACCGTTGGCCTGGATGTTTGAATGGGGTAGTTATGATTCTGCTACTAATTATGATAATGACTATCAGACAGGGCCGGGTTGGGCTTTTAAAGAAACCGGTACCGGTAACTTTTATAACAATGGTAGTATAAATAATGTGTTTGCATATTATTCAACCGCCATTCATCGTGCCAATTACCACTATTATCTGATTGACAAGATGACCAATGTACCTGAGAAAGCCAAGAATAATGCGTTGGGTGAACTTCGTTTTCTCAAGGCATGGTCGGAGTTTGAATTAGTACGTCGTTTTGGTGGTATTCCTTTGTTTAAAACTTCTATTGGTGAAGGTAACAGCAGTTACCAGCCCAGAGCTTCCGTCAAGGAAGTGTATGAGGACATTATAGCCAATTTAAAGGAGGCTGAAACGTTGCTGATGCCTCGTACAGACTCGGATTATAAGAAAGGGCATGTATTTCGTGCGTCAGCCAAGTCGCTGTTGGCTTTAGTCTATGCTACGATTGGTTCTGCTTCGATGGAGAGTGGCAAAGTCATGGTAAAGGGTGGTCCCGGCAAGGTTACGAATCCGGATGGAACAGAATCGGCATTGATGCCTCAGGAAATCTGGCATAACAAGATTCGTCTTCCGGGATATGAAGAGTTCAATTCTCAGGAGTATTACAAACTGGCCAAAGAGAAAGCAGCCGAAGTGATTGCAGAAGGAGAGTGTGTGTTGGCTTCTAGTCAGAAAGAATTATGGAAAATCGACAATAAGAACGGGCCGGAATTCCTGTTTACATTACAGACTTATCCCGAAGGGGATAATCTTGCCGGAAACTATATCAGCGAATCGTATTACGGCTATTGGAAAGAGGATAGAACTCTGGGTTCTGGTTATTATACTTATCGCGATCACTGGCTACAGATGTTCGATGATTGGAAAGATGAACGTATTACATGGGGCATTCTGCACCGTTACCCCGATTCTTATAACGAAGAACTGGGCATTTATACCTGGCGTTACTACCCGTTGCGTGACAGTGTATACGTGAACCGTGAAGAGGCTCCGTATGCCGACCAGGGTATTGGAGCTTATCAGAAGACCGACCAGCCTACGTATGGTGCTTATTACGGTTCTCGTTTTACTAAGTTTACGGCAGTGACGGGTGAAATTGACGGTAATCGTAAAGACTTTAACTGGCCTTTTATGCGTTACGCAGAAGTGCTGTTACTGTATGCGGAAGCTGATAATGAATTGAATGGACCTACCCAAGATGCATTCTCTAAGATTGAATTGTTGAATAAGCGTAACAATAGTACGCTGGTAAGCAAGCGTCATGAGAAGATTCCGTTTACGAAAGAAACTTTCCGTTCGTTTATCTTGGAAGAGCGTGCTAAAGAGTTTGCAGTTGAGGGGAATCGTCGTACCGATTTGATTCGTTGGGGTATTTATTTATCGGTAATGAATGCTATCGGTATGGATGAAAACGGTAATTTGAAGAGACGTGAGGAGAAGCATTGGCTGATGCCCCTTCCGCCCGATGAAATTAACGGTAACCCTTATATTGAGAAAAATAATCCCGGATGGTAATCCTATTTATTAACTATATGATGAAAAATACAATGAAAAAGATATTGAGTTTTAGGAAGATGTATCTCGTCGGTGCTCTTCTTATGGGAATTTCTTGGACATCTTGCTCTGACGATAACGGAGTTGCACTTCCTATTGAACTGACCAATGTGACCACCATTGCTGATATGAATACCACCATTGAAGAAGCTGCTTTGGGGGATTTTATAGCTGTTCATGGAACCGGTTTGGATGTTCATAATATCGATTCTATTTTGATTGATGACATTAAGCTGGATATGCAAGAGGTATATACAGAAGATGATATTCTGTTTATAAAGATACCGGTAAAGCTGGCAACCAAGAAAACCGATAAAATAAGTATTTATAATACGGCCGGTTGTTTTGAAATTCCTTTTAAAACGGTAGCGCCCAATTTAAAGCTTTCCCGCATGTTCAATGAATATACGGCACCGGGTGATACGATTATGATTTATGGAGATTTCTTCAACCTCTATGAAATAGATTCGCTCAATGCTGTTGTCGATTTCAATGGAAAGGTATCTCCGGTCATTAAATCGGCTAATAATTATCTGACTGCTAAAGTACCGGTTGATGTAGATAAGAACATAAAAATTAAAGTGAAAGGGGTGAAGTATAATGTTGAGGCGGTATGCCCCGGACGTTACTACGATTGTGATTTTATGATTATGGACTTTGACGAATATTTGCCCAGTTCTATGACAAATGTGGTGACTGATGAGAAAGATCCACAACGGTTGAGCGGTAACTTCTTGAGAATAGATGATAAATCTGAATATAGCTCTTGGTGGTATATTGCAGAAAGAGGCGATATACCTTATACTGATGATATGTTAGGACTTGAATCATGTAAGAATTATGTGGTGAAATGTGAATTCCGCACATCCAATCAATTCATCAAGGACAGAATAAGGTTCTGTAATTATCTTTATTGGGCTGCTCCCACATGCGATTGGGTTGCTACAGACTTTAATATACAGAACTTCAACCGTTGGGAGACAATTACGTTGCCGTTTAATGTATATTTGTCAGAGGATTATCCGGACTACCATCCAGGTTCGTACACAAGCTTCAATATGCGTTTGGAGATAGATCCTGAGATAGCCCGTAATTTTGCATTCGATAATATTCGTATTTGTAGAAAAGGCGATTGATTGATGTGGTAATTGATCATTACGGATAATGGCCGCTTTTGGGGATTCGCGAATTGTGTTCCGAAGTGAACCCTATTCAGTCGTATACTGATTATATCCCCTCTCAGAGTGTGCCCTGGAGGGGCTTTTTAAAAACATCGCATGCTGGTAGGGATTATTTACAATAAATTGGATCTTGCAGGCGAGTATAATCTCACTTGATTTTACAAAAAACACAAAGAAATGAAAATTAAAAAATGTGCAGCACTTATGGCTGCAATGTTGATGGGCGCTTGGAGCTTGCAGTCTTGCGACAACGGGCCTACTAAAGAAGTGTGGCTGGATGAATTCGGTCAAGATTCCTGTTATGTTCAGGACTGGGGAATGCTTGAAGTCAACCGTTCCGTAGTACATACTCCGCTTACAGTGAATGGAGTTGTTTATGAACGTGGACTTGGTGCCCATTCCATCAGCCGCCTGCTGTACGATTTGGATGGAAAGGCCGTTTCGATCTCCGGTTTGGCAGGAGCTGATGACAAGAACTTGTTTGCAGGCAAACTTCAGTTCAAGATTCTCGGTGACAAGAAGGAACTCTGGAAGAGTGGAGTGATGCAGAAAGGAGACCCAGTAAAAGAGTTTAATGTAAACCTGAAAGGGGTGGACAAAGTGCTGCTATTGGTAGAAGAATGTGGTGACGGCATTATGTACGACCATGCCGACTGGCTCAATGTGAAGATAACGACTCGTGGCGATGTGAAACCTGTTCCTGCGTGGGCAAAACCGGTGGCAAAGGAGAAGTATATCCTTACGCCTCCTGCTCCCGAAAGTCCGGTCATCAACAATCCGCTGGTCTATGGCGCACGTCCGGGTAATCCGTTCCTATGGTCTGTGATGGCTACCGGCAACCGCCCCATGAAGTTTGAGGCCGAAGGGCTTCCGGCTGGTGTGAAATTGGATGCTGTTACCGGTCGCATTACGGGTAAAGCCACAGTAGAGGGAGAGTATAAGGTAACGCTCAAAGCCACCAATGACAAAGGTACGGCCCAGAAAGAGGTAACTGTTAAAATAGGAGATGCCATAGCCTTGACTCCTTCTATGGGATGGAACAGTTGGAACTGTTGGGGGCTTTCTGTGAACGACGAGAAAGTGCGTGACGCAGCCCGCATGATGAACGAAAAACTGCATGCCTACGGATGGGAATACGTGAATATAGATGATGGTTGGGAAGCTGCGTCGCGTACCAAGCAGGGCGAGATACTTTCAAACGATAAATTCCCCGATTTCAAGGCATTGACAGACTATATTCATGGATTGGGCTTGAAGTTCGGTATTTATTCCTCACCGGGACATATCACTTGTGGCGGACATGTGGGCAGCTACCAGCACGAAGAAATTGATGCCAAGACATGGGAACGCTGGGGAGTGGATTATTTGAAATATGACTATTGCGGATATTTGGAGATAGAAAAAGATTCGGAAGAGAAGACTATTCGGGAACCCTATATCGTGATGCGCAAGGCATTGGATAAGGTGAACCGTGACATTGTTTACTGTGTGGGTTATGGCGCTCCCAATGTGTGGAACTGGGCACCGGAAGCAGGAGGAAACCAATGGCGCACTACTCGCGACATCACGGACGAATGGAATGTTGTGACAGCTATAGGTACTTTCCAGGATGTTTGTGCGGATGCTACGGCTCCGGGCAGAAACAATGACCCCGACATGCTGGTTGTTGGCAAGCTTGGTCAAGGCTGGGGAAGCAAAGTGCACGATTCATATCTTACGGCAGACGAACAGTACTCTCATATTTCTTTGTGGTGCCTTCTTTCTTCTCCTTTACTCATAGGTTGCGACATGGCAAATATGGACGATTTTACGCTGAATCTGCTGACCAACAACGAAGTGATAGCAGTCAGCCAAGACCCCATGGTGGCTCCCGCCAAGAAGATGATGGTAGAGAACGGCCAAGTATGGAGTAAAAAACTGTACGACGGTTCTTATGCGGTGGGCTTCTTCCATGTAGACCCTTATTTCATTCTTTGGGATCAGGAGGATGCTGAAGCTATGCAGATGAGAGAGTATGCTTTTGATTTTGATTTGAAACAGCTTGGCATTGAAGGAAAAGCAATGGTTCGTGACTTGTGGCGACAGAAAGACTTGGGAGAGGTGAACGGCATCTTCCGGACGGAAGTTCCCTATCACGGTGTCACCTTCGTGAAGATTACTCCTGCAAAATAGCAAACTATAAAATAGAGAGACGAATGAAAAAGTTAATTTTATCTTTGGTTTTTTTATCGGCTTTCACACTTCGGGGCTCTGCACAGTTGCAGGGCCTGGAAGTAGTGAAGGTACCGGAAGCACAGCAGCCTTATTCGGGCGAATATATTTATATCCCCGATGTGGAAGGATATAAAACTCTGAAGTGTGATTTTCATACCCACACCATCTTCTCCGATGGAGATATAAAACCTGAAAATCGGGTGTGGGAAGCTGCTATTCGCGGGCTGGATGTGATAGCCATTACCGACCATATAGAATATCGCCCCAATAAAGACTATATCAAGGCCGACCATAACGAATCTTACAAAAGGGCAAAGACTGTAGAGAAAGCTTCCAATCTGATAGTAATTCAGGGAGCCGAGATAACCCGTTCCAAGCCGATAGGGCACATCAATGCTCTCTTCTTGACGGATGCCAATGCGCTGGACGTGGAAGATCCTCTGAGAGCTGTTGACAACGCTTTGGAGCAAGGGGCCTTCATTATGTGGAATCATCCGGGGTGGCCTAACGACACAAGCACTTTATATAATGTCCATAAAGATTTGATTAAGCAAAAAAAGATACATGGAATAGAGGTGGTGAACGGCTTTGAGTACTATCCGAAAGCTTTTAATTACTGTAAGGAATACGGCCTGACATATATGGGAAATACCGATATACATGGCGTTTATAAGCAAACGTATCGTACGGACAAACAAAGTGGACCGATGACGATTGTATTTGCCAAAGAACGTTCTCAGGAAGGAGTGAAAGAAGCTCTCCTTGCCGGGCGTTCGGTAGTGAAGTTCGGGGATATACTGATAGGCTCTGAGAAGAACCTGCTATCTCTGGTCAAGGCGTGCCTCTCTTATGAAGTGAAGGAGGTGAAAGGCAATCAGGCTCTGGTGAAAGTGACGAACAAGTCGACATTGAACTTTGAAATTCTACTGGACAACAAGGCTGGTACTATCCTTGGCAATGCTACAGTAGAGATTAAGGTAAGGCTGGATGATAAAGTAAAGTTTACTACTACACACATCACGGATGATAGCCGGTTGGTGATTGATATAGCATCATTGCGATAGTGGTTTTATAAGACCGATAATCTGATATTTAAGGAACCATTGATTTTGTGTTTTATAATAACTGAAGTTTCTCAAATTTTTCAGATTGTTGATGAACTGTTGTACTGTCTCTTATACACATCTCCGAGCCCA
>ERZ1504179.387-NODE-387-length-10915-cov-4.908471_pt1 | contig 10915 bp, 8 predicted proteins | sample MGYA00574904_ERZ1504179 | MGnify/ENA primary metagenome ERZ1504179 (study PRJEB39906, sample SAMEA3182112) | gut metagenome | biome: human; feature: gut; material: Stool; isolation source: human stools | place: Canada | collected 2013-05-06 ... | reverse complement strand
GAGAATGCCTTTCTGGGCGAATGCTTCGATTCTATTTTAAACCAGGTGATATTTTTCCTTTCTGCTGGATGGACGCTGTCGCCAGAAGGCCGCGTGAGCACAGGATAAGAGAACGAAAAATCAGCAGTCTATGCAGCGACAAATATTGATAGCCTGAATCAGTATTGATCTGCTGGCAAGAACAGACTACTGTATATAAAAACAGTATAACTTCAGGCAGATTATTATGTTGTTTATCAAGCCTGCGGATCTCCGCGAAATTGTGACTTTTCCGCTATTTAGCGATCTTGTTCAGTGTGGCTTTCCTTCACCGGCCGCAGATTACGTTGAACAGCGCATCGATCTGAATCAACTGTTGATCCAGCATCCCAGCGCGACTTACTTCGTCAAAGCAAGTGGTGATTCTATGATTGACGGTGGGATTAGTGACGGTGATTTACTGATTGTCGATAGCGCTATTACCGCCAGCCATGGTGATATTGTCATCGCTGCTGTTGACGGCGAGTTTACGGTGAAAAAATTGCAACTACGCCCGACAGTGCAGCTTATTCCCATGAACAGTGCATATTCACCCATTACCATCAGTAGCGAAGATACGCTGGATGTCTTTGGTGTGGTGATCCACGTCGTTAAGGCGATGCGCTGATGTTTGCCCTCTGTGATGTAAACGCGTTTTATGCCAGCTGTGAGACGGTGTTTCGCCCTGATTTATGGGGTAAACCAGTGGTTGTGCTATCGAATAATGACGGTTGCGTTATCGCCCGAAACGCTGAGGCAAAGGCGCTGGGTGTTAAAATGGGCGATCCCTGGTTCAAACAAAAAGATCTGTTTCGTCGCTGTGGCGTGGTTTGCTTTAGCAGCAATTATGAGCTTTACGCAGACATGAGCAATCGGGTGATGTCGACGCTGGAAGAGCTATCGCCCCGCGTCGAGATTTACAGTATTGATGAGGCATTCTGCGATCTGACCGGTGTGCGTAATTGTCGCGATCTGACTGATTTGGGCAGAGAAATTCGCGCAACGGTACTACAACGTACCCATCTTACTGTTGGTGTGGGGATCGCCCAGACCAAAACGCTGGCTAAGCTTGCCAATTATGCGGCAAAAAAATGGCAGCGGCAGACGGGCGGGGTGGTGGATTTATCAAATCTGGAACGCCAGCGTAAATTAATGTCTGCTCTCCCCGTGGATGAAGTCTGGGGGATTGGACGGCGGATCAGCAAAAAACTGGACGCGATGGGGATCAAAACCGTTCTCGATTTGGCGGATACAGATATCCGGTTTATCCGTAAACATTTTAATGTCGTGCTCGAAAGAACGGTGCGTGAACTGCGCGGTGAACCCTGTTTGCAACTGGAAGAGTTTGCACCGACAAAGCAGGAAATTATCTGTTCCCGTTCGTTTGGTGAACGCATCACGGATTATACGTCGATGCGGCAGGCCATTTGTAGTTACGCTGCCCGGGCGGCGGAAAAACTTCGCAGTGAGCATCAATATTGTCGGTTTATTTCCACGTTTATTAAGACGTCACCATTTGCGTTCAATGAACCTTATTACGGCAATAGCGCATCGGTAAAACTGCTGACGCCCACTCAGGACAGCAGGGATATCATTAACGCCGCTACGCGATCTCTGGATGCCATCTGGCAAGCGGGCCATCGCTACCAAAAAGCGGGCGTGATGCTGGGAGATTTCTTCAGTCAGGGAGTCGCGCAGCTCAATTTATTCGATGACAACGCACCGCGCCCCGGGAGTGAGCAATTGATGGCGGTAATGGATACGCTAAATGCTAAAGAGGGCAGAGGAACACTCTATTTTGCTGGGCAGGGGATCCAGCAACAATGGCAGATGAAGCGTGCCATGCTTTCACCACGTTATACAACGCGAAGTTCTGATTTACTGCGGGTCAAATAAACATAGTGGCAGGAAAAAAGCGCTCCCGCAGGAGCGCTGAATGGATTAGAGACCGAACAGGTCACGTTTTTTCGCTTTAAACGGCTGGGAAATCACCACCAGCACCGCGACAATCAGGTAAGCGATAAAAATACCGAGCAACCACTGCGGCATTTCCAGACCTAAAAAATCCCACTGACGCTCGGCGCAATCGCCAGAGGCGACAAACACTTGCGGCACCCATTTATCCAGCGGCAGCCATTCCGGGAAACGAACCATAAAATCACAGGTCGCAAACGGCGAAGGATAGAGCTGAAGCATGGTGTGCTCGTAAGTTAACTGCACACCGCGGAACGCACTATACAACCAGATAACCATCGCTACATAACGCAGCGGAGTTTTCGGGGCGATCGCGCCAATCAGCGCAGCACCCAGAACGCCGAATAACGCGCAGCGTTCATAAATACAGAGCACGCAAGGTTTCAGTAACATCACATGCTGGAACCACAGCGCCGTCAGTTCCAGTGCCAGAGCAGTAAACGCCATCAACAGCCACGCGCCCCGGCCTTGTGAACATTGGTTCAAAAATCGCAACATAATCATTTCCCTGCAATATGCATAGAGTGCGCAGTTTAAACCAATTCATTCGCTGCGCCACCAGGAGGCAGCAAAAATAGGACGCAATTGGACAATTATCGGGCGAAAAGGCAAACCGGGCATTTATATGCCCGGTAAGTTGTTATCAAAGCGTTGCTATCCAGCCCATTTGCATAAACCATTCGGTTACAGGAGCAAGCGTAAACTCGACGCAGAGCAGCCCGACGAGTGTCAGGACGAGGGTGTAAGGCAGGGCCATCCACACCATGCGGCCATAAGAGAGACGAATCAATGGCGCGAGTGCAGAGGTCAGCAGGAACAGGAACGCAGCCTGACCGTTCGGCGTAGCGACGGAGGGCAGATTGGTACCGGTATTAATGGCGACCGCCAGCAGCTCATATTGCTTCAACGTGATAGCGCCACTTTCCATTGCCGCTTTCGCTTCGTTGATATAAATCGTCCCCACGAAGACGTTATCCGAAATGGATGACAGCAGACCGTTGAAAATATAGAACAGCGACAGCTGAGCATGTTCCGATGCCTGCAACACAAACTGAATAATCGGCGAAAACAGTTGTTGGTCGATAATCACCGCGACTACCGAGAAAAACACCGTCAACAGTGCGGTGAATGGCAGAGATTCGGTGAAGGCTTTACCGATAGCATGTTCATCGGTGACACCGGTCAATGATGTCGCCAGAATAATGACCGACAAACCAATCAAACCGACTTCTGCCAAATGTAGTGCCAGCGCGGTGACCAGCCAGACGCCGATAATCGCCTGCACAATCAGACGAATTTTGTCCTGACGTGTACGCTGGAGACGGCTTTGATCGTCAAACTGTTGCAACACTTCGCGGACTTTCTCCGGCAGCGTTTCACCGTAGCCAAACCAACGCAGCTTCTCTACCAGCAGGCAGGTTAACAGGCCACAAATCAGAACCGGAACGGTCACCGGCGACATGCGCAGGAAGAAATCGCCAAAATGCCAGCCAGCCGCTTTAGCGATGATCAGGTTCTGTGGTTCGCCCACCATGGTCATCACGCCGCCTAATGCAGTGCCGACACCGGCATGCATCATCAGGCTACGCAGAAAGCCACGGAACTGTTCCAGAACCACTTTGTAATGCTTGTCGATATGACTATCGTCTTGCAGGTCGGTATCTTCGGTACGGGAAGAGGCTACGCGGTGATAAATCCCATAAAAACCGACTGCAACGCTGATCACCACCGCCACGACGGTTAAGGCATCGAGGAACGCGGAGAGGAACGCCGCCGCCACGCAAAAAGAGAGCGACAGCAGCATTTTGGAGCGAATGCTTAACAGCAAACGGGTAAATATGAACAGCAATAGCTGTTTCATAAAATAGATACCCGCCACCATAAACATCAGTAACAGCAAGACTTCAAGATTTGCCGCCACTTCTTCACGAACATGTTCCGCGCTGGTCATGCCGATGAATACCGCTTCGATAGCCAACAGACCACCGGGGAGCAGCGGGTAGCATTTCAGGGCCATCGCCAGAGTGAAAATAAATTCCGCTACCAGCAACCAGCCCGCGACGAAAGGGCTGATGAGGAAAATTAACGGATTTACGATTAAGAAAATGATGAGGGCGAGTTTGTACCAGTCGGGGGACTGGCCCAAAAAATTGCGCCATAGCGCGCGGCCCCAGGAGATCTCCATGATGGTTTCCCTTACCTTAGAAATAATCAATGATGTTTTTATGTTTAAACGCAAAGCTTAACGGTCAGGCAGGAGTGAGGCAAGTCTTGATAGTCAAGGGGAAAGAGATGCGGAAAATGAAGCCTTGATCCCTTTTTTCTTCTTTTTGTCTGCTATCAGCGTAGTTAGCCCTCTGGTATGATGAGTCCAACTTTGTTTTGCTGTGTTATGGAAATCTCACTATGGTCATTAAGGCGCAAAGCCCGGCAGGTTTCGCGGAAGAGTACATTATTGAAAGTATCTGGAATAACCGCTTCCCTCCCGGGACTATTTTGCCCGCAGAACGTGAACTTTCAGAATTAATTGGCGTAACGCGTACTACGTTACGTGAAGTGTTACAACGTCTGGCACGAGATGGCTGGTTGACCATTCAACATGGCAAGCCGACGAAGGTGAATAATTTCTGGGAAACTTCCGGTTTAAATATCCTTGAAACACTGGCGCGACTGGACCACGAAAGTGTGCCGCAGCTTATTGATAATTTGCTGTCGGTGCGTACCAATATTTCCACTATTTTTATTCGCACCGCGTTTCGTCAGCATCCCGATAAAGCGCAGGAGGTGCTGGCTACCGCTAATGAAGTGGCCGATCACGCCGATGCCTTTGCCGAGCTGGATTACAACATATTCCGCGGTCTGGCGTTTGCTTCCGGCAACCCGATTTACGGTCTGATCCTTAACGGGATGAAAGGACTGTATACGCGCATTGGTCGTCACTATTTCGCCAATCCGGAAGCGCGCAGTCTGGCGCTGGGCTTCTACCACAAACTGTCGGCGTTGTGCAGTGAAGGCGCACACGATCAGGTATACGAAACAGTGCGTCGCTATGGGCATGAGAGTGGCGAGATTTGGCACCGGATGCAGAAAAATCTGCCGGGTGATTTAGCCATTCAGGGGCGATAATCCCTTCCGTTTAAAAAGCAAACCCCTCAAACGAGGGGTTTTTGTTGTTTTTACAGATTTCCCATTCTCGGCGGGCAACGTTCCAGCAACTCGACGCTGCCGTCTTCGTTTTGCTGTTCCAGCATTACATCAAATCCCCACAGGCGATGCACATGCTTCAGTACTTCTTTGCGCCCCCGATCCAGCGGTGCGCGATTATGTGGAATGTAACGCAGCGTCAGCGAACGGTCGCCGCGCAAATCCACGTTCCAGATCTGAATATTCGGCTCCAGATTACTTAAGTTATATTGCGACGATAACCGGTTACGGATTTCCCGATAACCTTCTTCATTATGAATAGCGGAAATCTCCAGATAATTATGCCGATCGTCATCCAGCACGGTGAAGAAGCGGAAATCACGCATCACTTTCGGTGACAGGAACTGGCTGATAAAACTCTCATCTTTGAAATCACGCATCGCGAAATGCAGCGTTTCCAGCCAGTCGGAACCGGCGATATCCGGGAACCAGTATTTGTCTTCTTCCGTTGGCGACTGACAAATCCGTTTAATATCCTGGAACATGGCGAACCCGAGGGCATACGGGTTGATGCCGCTGTACCACGGGCTGTTATAGGGCGGCTGGAAGACCACATTGGTGTGGCTGTGCAAAAACTCCAGCATAAAACGTTCCGTTACTTTCCCTTCATCATACAGATGGTTAAGGATGGTGTAGTGCCAGAAGGTCGCCCAGCCTTCGTTCATCACCTGAGTCTGTTTTTGCGGATAAAAATACTGGCTCACCTTACGCACAATACGCAGAATTTCACGCTGCCATGATTCCAGCAGTGGCGCATTTTTCTCCATAAAATAGAGCAGGTTTTCTTGTGGTTCGGACGGATAGCGGCGCGCTTCAGCAACCGTTTTCTCTTCCTCGCGCTTCGGCAGGGTACGCCAGAGCATATTGACCTGACTTTGCAGATACTCTTCGCGACTCTTCTGCCGGGCTTTCTCTTCTTGCAGCGAGATTTTTTGCGGGCGTTTGTACCGGTCCACGCCGTAGTTCATCAGCGCGTGGCACGAGTCCAGAAGCCGTTCTACTTCATCAACGCCATAACGTTCTTCGCACTCGGTAATATATTTACGGGCAAAAATCAGATAATCGACAATCGAACTGGCGTCGGTCCAGCTACGGAATAAGTAATTGTTTTTGAAGAAAGAGTTATGCCCATAGCAGGCGTGTGCCATCACCAGCGCTTGCATGGTAATGGTGTTTTCTTCCATCAGGTAAGCGATACACGGGTTAGAGTTAATGACGATTTCATAGGCCAGTCCTTGCTGACCGTGCTTATACAGCCGTTCAGTCTCGATAAACTTTTTACCGAATGACCAGTGCGGATAGTTAATGGGCATGCCGACGCTGGAGTAGGCATCCATCATCTGTTCTGAGGTTATCACTTCAATCTGGTGCGGGTAGGTATCCAGCCGGTAGAGTTTCGCCACCCGGTCTATCTCTGCCAGATAAACATCCAGCAGGTCGAACGTCCAGTCGGGTCCATCGCTCAAACGTGTGGTGTCCTTATTCATAGAATCGATCGTCGCCATACGCGCACCTCATTGTTGTCGGCGCTCTCTGTGTGGAGCACCTCATTTCAAGCATAGAACACCTGTTAAAAACCGCGTCGCCGGAGAATTTTTTTCTTTGCGATTTCTTATTATCAGAGTGCCACTAATCCGCTTCTGAACGGAATTTTATGCTGGATAAAAAGGGCGTTCAGCAGGAGATACTAAAGACGCCATATTGCCGCAGAGTCAGGGAGATGTGAGCCAGCTCACCATAAAAAAGCCGTATGTTGAATAATATTTTCAACTGAGTTATCAAGATGTGATTAGATTATTATTCTTTTACTGTATCTACCGTTATCGGAGTGGCTATGCGAGTTGTCATACTGGGAAGTGGTGTGGTAGGCGTTGCCAGCGCCTGGTACTTAAATCAGGCAGGACATGAGGTCACCGTCATTGATCGGGAGCCGGGGGCCGCCCTGGAAACCAGTGCCGCGAATGCCGGGCAAATCTCCCCCGGATATGCAGCACCGTGGGCGGCACCAGGTGTGCCTTTAAAAGCGATTAAATGGATGTTCCAGCGCCATGCGCCGCTGGCGGTTCGTCTCGACGGTACGCAGTTCCAGTTGAAATGGATGTGGCAAATGTTACGTAACTGCGACACCAGCCACTACATGGAAAACAAAGGGCGGATGGTGCGTCTGGCGGAATACAGCCGTGATTGCCTGAAAGCATTGCGCGCCGAAACCAATATTCAGTATGAAGGGCGTCAGGGTGGGACGCTGCAACTGTTCCGTACCGAACAACAGTATGAAAACGCGACCCGCGATATCGCCGTGCTGGAAGATGCCGGCGTACCGTATCAGCTGCTGGAATCCAGCCGCCTGGCGGAAGTGGAGCCCGCGCTGGCAGAAGTGGCGCACAAACTGACGGGCGGCCTGCAACTGCCCAATGATGAAACCGGAGACTGCCAGCTGTTTACCCAGAATCTGGCGCGGATGGCGGAGCAGGCGGGGGTTAAATTCCGCTTTAATACGCCCGTTGACCAACTGCTTTGCGACGGCGAGCAAATCTACGGCGTGAAGTGTGGCGATGAAGTGATTAAGGCCGATGCGTATGTGATGGCGTTTGGTTCTTACTCGACGGCGATGCTCAAAGGCATAGTTGATATTCCGGTGTATCCTTTGAAAGGCTACTCGCTGACCATTCCCATTGCGCAGGAAGATGGTGCGCCGGTATCCACCATTCTTGATGAAACCTACAAAATCGCCATTACCCGTTTCGATAACCGCATTCGTGTTGGCGGAATGGCGGAAATTGTTGGTTTTAATACCGAGCTGTTGCAACCGCGTCGTGAAACGCTGGAGATGGTGGTTCGCGATCTCTATCCACGCGGCGGTCATGTCGAGCAGGCGACTTTCTGGACTGGTCTGCGCCCGATGACGCCAGACGGCACGCCGGTTGTCGGGCGTACACGCTTTAAAAATCTGTGGCTGAATACCGGTCACGGCACGCTCGGCTGGACGATGGCTTGCGGTTCCGGTCAGTTGTTAAGCGATCTGCTCTCTGGTCGCACGCCAGCGATCCCGTATGAAGATCTAAGCGTAGCGCGCTACAGCCGTGGATTTACGCCATCACGCCCGGGCCATTTACATGGCGCACACAGCTAAGGAAACGAGATGACCCGTCCGATACAGGCCAGCCTCGATCTGCAGGCATTAAAACAGAATCTGTCCATTGTCCGCCAGGCCGCGCCGCACGCGCGCGTCTGGTCGGTGGTAAAAGCGAACGCTTACGGGCACGGTATTGAGCGTATCTGGAGCGCGCTCGGGGCCACCGATGGCTTTGCATTACTTAACCTGGAAGAGGCAATAACGTTACGTGAGCGCGGCTGGAAAGGACCGATCCTGATGCTGGAAGGATTTTTCCATGCTCAGGATCTGGAGATTTATGACCAGCACCGCCTGACCACCTGCGTACACAGCAACTGGCAGCTCAAAGCACTGCAAAATGCACGGCTAAAAGCCCCGTTGGATATTTATCTTAAAGTGAACAGTGGGATGAATCGGTTGGGCTTCCAGCCCGATCGCGTGCTTACCGTCTGGCAGCAGTTGCGGGCGATGGCGAATGTTGGCGAAATGACCCTGATGTCGCATTTTGCCGAGGCGGAACATCCTGATGGAATTTCCAGCGCGATGGCGCGTATTGAGCAGGCGGCGGAAGGGCTGGAGTGTCGGCGTTCGTTGTCCAATTCGGCGGCGACTCTGTGGCACCCGGAAGCGCATTTTGACTGGGTTCGGCCTGGCATTATTTTGTATGGCGCTTCGCCGTCCGGTCAGTGGCGTGATATCGCCAATACCGGATTACGTCCGGTGATGACGCTAAGCAGTGAGATTATTGGTGTCCAGACGCTAAAAGCGGGCGAGCGTGTGGGCTACGGCGGTCGCTATACTGCGCGCGATGAACAGCGAATCGGCATTGTCGCCGCAGGATACGCCGACGGTTATCCGCGCCACGCGCCTACCGGTACCCCTGTTTTAGTGGACGGCGTGCGCACCATGACGGTGGGGACAGTCTCGATGGATATGCTGGCGGTCGATTTAACGCCTTGCCCGCAGGCGGGTATTGGTACGCCGGTTGAGCTGTGGGGCAAGGAGATCAAAATTGATGATGTCGCCGCCGCTGCCGGAACGGTAGGCTATGAGTTGATGTGCGCGCTGGCGTTACGCGTCCCGGTTGTGACGGTGTAACTTGTTATCGCTGGATGCGACCAGCGTCGTATCCAGCGTTATAAAACACATTAAACTTAAGATTCGGCTTCTTCCTCCGCTACCCGAACACCAATCTTCAACACTTCATTATCTTCTTTCTCGGCCACCGTCCAGATCATCCCGGCAAACTCTACCTGGTCACCGACAACCGGTGCTGCGCCTAACAACTGCTGGACGATTTCACCCAGCGTTTGCTGCTTATCGCGATATTCTCGCCCGTCTTCCAGGCCATATATCAGCGCCACATCAGCATATTTGGCGCTGGCTTCGAGAATGAAGTCACCAAAGAAGCGTTGATCCAGCGCGACCGGCGGCGACTGGCTGAACAGTTTACCGAGCGCCGGGAGATCGCGTTCCCGACCAATTACACACAACACATCGCCTTCGCGCAGTCGGGTGCTGCCGGTAGGATGAAGCAACTGGTTATCACGAAACAGTGCCGCAATACGCGTCTCTTTTGGCATATGCAGATCACGCAGTGCCGCGCCCACGCACCATTTATCGGCACTCAACTGATAAACAAACTGCTCCCACGGATTTTCCGGATGAATATCCAGACCAACGCGTGACACCGGACGTCCCACTGGCGGAACGACCACTTTGGCTTTTTTCGCCGCCCACGAGAGTGATGTTCCCTGCAATAGCAGTGAAACCAGGACCACAAAGAAGGCGACATTAAAGAACAGTCGCGCATTCTCCAGCCCCGCCATCATCGGGAACACAGCCAGAATAATCGGCACCGCGCCGCGTAATCCTACCCAGCTGATAAACACGCGCTCACGCAGATTGAAGCCACGGAACGGTAGCAATCCGGCAAATACCGAAAGAGGACGGGCGAAGAAAATCATCCATGCGGACAAAATGAGCGCCGGAATGGCAATAGGCAGCAGATCGCTTGGGTTAACCAATAGCCCCAGCACCAGGAACATGGCGATTTGCGCCAGCCAGGCGAGGCCGTCGAAATTTTGCAGGATGCCGTAGCGGTTGCGAATCGGCCGATTACCCAGCAGAAAACCGCACAGATAAACAGCCAGAATACCGCTGCCTTCCAGCGCCGTGGTTAAAGCAAAAATTAAAATACCGCCGCTTAATGCCAGCAATGGATATAAACCGGCGGGCAGGGCGATGCGATTAATCATTTGCAGCAGTAAATAACCACCGCCAAGACCGATGACAATCCCGAGGCCAAATTGCTGCAAAATATCGACCACGAACATCCAACTGACACTGCTTTCATGCTGCTGGATCATCGCAATCAGGGTAATCGTCAGAAAGACCGCCATTGGATCATTACTGCCGGATTCAATTTCCAGCGTCGAGCCAACGCGTTCGTTAAGCCCCTTACCACCCAGCAGAGAAAATACCGCCGCAGCATCGGTGGAGCCGACGATAGCGCCGATTAATAAGCCTTCAATCAAATCAAGATTAAACAGCCACGCCGCCATCATGCCGGTTAAACCAGAGGTGATAAGCACGCCCAGCGTC
>ERZ1504179.349-NODE-349-length-11707-cov-3.499142_pt1 | contig 11707 bp, 10 predicted proteins | sample MGYA00574904_ERZ1504179 | MGnify/ENA primary metagenome ERZ1504179 (study PRJEB39906, sample SAMEA3182112) | gut metagenome | biome: human; feature: gut; material: Stool; isolation source: human stools | place: Canada | collected 2013-05-06 ... | reverse complement strand
CACAGACAAAATAGCAATCCCTATAAATAATCTGTGAAAATCTGTGTAATCTGTAGTGAAAAAACTATCTTTGCTTCCATTAATCATTAAACATTAACCACTAAACATTAAACATCATGTACACTATACAAGCCAACCCCAGCGGAACCCGTAGTTTAGAAGTTTCTGAAGAGAATCTTGCCACCATCGAGAAATACGGCCTCTTCCGCCATCTCATCGACAGCAACGGTATTGTGGACGAAACCGTGCTCGACAAGTTGAAACTGAACATCCGCTCCCTCATCGCCGCGCAAGAGGAAGACAGCAAAGACCTGCTCGACCTCTGTATCGACGTTATCTATCACAACAACATGAAGGCCTTCGGACTACAACAGCTCATCAAGCTCTATCTGCAATGGCTTTCCCAACAAGACACCATAGAAGAAGAATAAATGAAAACCATCGACACCTGCGGACAACAGCATTACAGCCCTTTAATCCCTGCCATCAAAGCCATGTGCGAGGCCGGAAAAGGCGAGAAGCTGGAAATCATCATGGACGACGCTGCTGCCTTCAATGACATGAAAGAGTATCTTTCCGAGCAGCAGATAGGCTTCCGTGAGATTTACGACGGAGAACGGATGACATTACAGTTTTTAATGTGCAAATGAAAGAATATCGCCTTACAGACTGGCTTCCTACTACCAAGAAAGAAGTGGAACTACGTGGTTGGGACGAATTGGATGTAATACTTTTCAGCGGTGACGCCTACGTGGATCACCCTTCTTTTGGAGCCGCCGTCATAGGCCGCATCCTCGAAGCAGAAGGATTGCGCGTAGCCATCATCCCCCAACCCAACTGGCGCGACGACTTGCGCGACTTCAAAAAACTGGGACGTCCCCGTCTGTTCTTCGGCATCAGTCCCGGCTGTATGGATTCGATGGTCAACAAATATACTGCCAACAAACGCTTGAGCAGTGAGGACGCCTATACCCCGGATGCACGTCCGGATATGCGTCCGGAGTACCCTTCCATTGTATATACCCAGATATTAAAGAAGCTATTCCCCGATGTCCCCGTCGTACTGGGCGGCATCGAGGCAAGCATGCGCCGCCTGACGCACTATGACTATTGGCAGGACCGTGTACGCCCCAGCATCCTCCTCGACAGCGGAGCCGACTCACTCATCTACGGTATGGGAGAGAAACCGGTGGTGGAACTTGCGGAAAGGCTGAAACGCCAACAGACACAGATGGACGCCCCAAGCTTCAAAAAGCTCATCGCCGATATTCCCCAAATGGTTTACCTTGACAAGGAAGTAGTGGTACAAGAAGGGGATATCACCCTCTTTTCCCATGAAGAATGTCTGAAAGATAAAAAGAAAGAAGCTGCCAACTTCCGTCATATCGAGGAGGAAAGCAACAAATATACAGCATCCCGCATCTTGCAAAAGAGCGGCAAGCTGACGGTAGTAGTCAATCCTCCCTATCCCCCTTTGACGGAAGCTGAACTCGACCGTTCTTTCGACTTGCCATACACGCGCCTGCCCCATCCCAAATACAAGGGAAAACGTATTCCGGCATACGACATGATAAAGTTCTCCGTCAACCTGCATCGCGGATGTTTCGGAGGATGTGCCTTCTGCACCATCTCCGCACACCAGGGCAAATTCATCGTAAGCCGCAGCAAGGAGAGCATTCTGAAAGAGGTGAAAGCCATCACGGAGCTGCCAGACTTCAAGGGTTATTTGAGCGATTTAGGAGGCCCGTCGGCCAATATGTACCGCATGAAGGGACGGGATGAGGCCGTCTGCAGGAAATGCAAACGCCCGTCGTGCATCTACCCCAAGGTATGCCCCAACCTGAATACGGACCACCGTCCGCTGCTCGACATCTATCATGCCGTAGATGCCCTTCCCGGCATCAAGAAGTCCTTCATTGGCAGCGGTGTACGCTATGACCTGCTGCTGCACCAGAGCAAGGACCCGAACACTAACAAAAGTACGCAGGAATATACCCGCGAGCTCATTGCCCGCCATGTCAGCGGTCGCCTGAAGGTAGCACCGGAGCATACGTCAGACCGCGTGCTCAACATCATGCGCAAGCCTCCGTTCAGCCAGTTCGGTGAGTTCAAGAAGATATTCGACAGGATTAACCATGAAGAAGGACTACGCCAGCAGCTTATTCCTTATTTCATCAGCAGCCATCCCGGATGCAAGGAGGAAGATATGGCAGAACTTGCCGTCATCACCAAGCGACTGGACTTCCATCTGGAACAAGTGCAAGACTTTACCCCTACTCCCATGACCGTTGCCACCGAAGCATGGTACACGGGCTTCCATCCTTATACGCTGGAACCGGTATTCAGTGCCAAAACGCAGCGCGAGAAACTGGCTCAACGCCAATTCTTCTTCTGGTACAAACCCGAAGAGCGCAGGAACATCATAAACGAACTGCGCCGGATAGGACGGACGGATTTGATAGACAAGCTATACGGGAAACGATAAAAATACGATATTTCCAAGAAACTCACAGCAACTGCATGAAACGATTCCTCCTCCTCTGCCTATCCCTACTCCCCATTGGAGCGACAGGTCTGCTGGCACAAAGCGAATGCCTGCCGCAAAATTACAGTATCATCTTCGGTGGCGGTGTATCCTTACCTCATGTAGAGGGAAACCGTAACGACTTCTTCAGCAAGAATGGCAACCGGGTGGGATATGACCTGATGACAGAAGGCCGCTACTACATCACGCCCCTATTTGCCGCAGGACTTCAATATGACTATCTACGCATGGCACGCCTGCCGGATAAGGCACATCTGCACTGCATACGCCCCAACATCACATACCGGCCCTTGTGGAGCAACGGGAATCAAGGACTGTTCCTCTCGTTCGGCATCGGGTATATGAACTATCAGGAACGGACATATAAACGCGGTGAACGGAACGGACACCTTTTCCATAAAGGATATTGTGGAATAACTTTCGCAGCAGGCTATGAGTTCCGCATCAGCCGTAAACTCTCGGGCATGATTCGCTGTGATTTCCTGACAGCAGACTGGTTTGCCAACCCCGATGCACGACTTTATAACACAGACGGGTATGATGACGGAGTAGACCATAGCTGGTTCAAAAACAACATCACTTTCTTCAATTTGGGATTCGCCTTGCAGTTCGGACGTTAGTGGCAGGAGTGGCAACAGTTTACTCTTCCACCTGCATTGCCACTACCTCCTGCAACACACAGACAGCTTCTTCTACCGTCTTGACATCCTTCACCAACATACTCCGTTTGTTGTTCTGTTCGCGCAGGTCACAACGCCGGGTGTACTTCATCATGTAGGCAATGACCTTACCGAAAGCCTGGCTCTGATAGTACGGGCTGTCCGGATTGGAGACGAAGAACAGGGACATGCGCCCACCTTTCAGAAAGACTTTCTCCACGCCGAGGCGGGCAGCCAGGCGTCGCAAGGGAACGATGCGCAGCAGTTCTTCCGTTTCGGGAGGAATCGGGCCGAAGCGGTCTTCGAGGCGGGAACGGAAAGCATCCACATCCTTGTCGAGTGTCAATCCGTCCAACTCGCGATAGAGCAACATACGCTCGCTGCTGCCAGTCACGTAATCGGCAGGCAACAGAAGTTCGAGGTCGCTTTCCACCTGGCATTCGTCCACAAACTGCTCGCCACTGATGACGCCTCCGTCTGCTTTCAGTTCTTCGGCATAAAGGTCGGCAAACTCGTCGGTCTTCAGTTCGTGCACAGCTTCGGAGAGAATCTTTTGATACGTCTCGTAGCCTAGGTCGGCAATGAAACCACTCTGTTCGGCACCGAGCATATTGCCTGCGCCACGGATGTCAAGGTCCTGCATGGCAATGTGGATGCCACTGCCCAGGTCGGAGAAGTTCTCGATGGCTTGCAGGCGTCGTTTTGCTTCGGGAGTAAGGGAGGACAAAGGCGGTGCCAGCAGGTAACAGAAAGCTTTTTTATTGCTCCGCCCCACACGTCCGCGCATCTGGTGCAAGTCACTGAGGCCGAAGTTCTGCGCCTGGTTGATGATAATGGTATTGGCATTGGGTATGTCGATGCCACTTTCGATGATGGTAGTGGCAAGCAGCACGTCGTAATCGTAATTGACGAAATCAAAGATTATCTTCTCCAGTTCGGCAGGCTCCATCTGTCCGTGTCCGATACAGACACGGCAGTCGGGAATGTGCCGCTCTATCATGGCCTTCAACTCAAACAGATTGGAAATACGGTTATTCACGAAGAATACCTGCCCGTTACGGCTCATCTCAAAATTGACGGCGTCGGCAATGATTTCCTCGTTGAAGGTGTGCACTTCCGTCTGGATGGGATAGCGGTTAGGCGGCGGTGTCTGGATGACGCTCAAGTCGCGCGCACCCATCAGCGAAAACTGCAAGGTACGGGGAATGGGTGTAGCCGTCATGGTCAGCGTATCCACATTCACCTTCAATTGGCGGAGTTTCTCCTTGACGGAGACGCCGAACTTCTGCTCCTCATCAATAATCAACAAACCAAGGTCTTTGAACTTAACGTCTTTTCCCAGGATACGGTGGGTACCGATAAGAATATTCACTTCCCCTTCGGCAAGCCCTTTCACTACAGCCTTTGCCTGAGCAGCGGTGCGGGCACGACTCAGATACTCCACCCGGCAAGGCAAGCCTTTCAAGCGCTCCTTGAAGGTCTGGAAATGCTGATAGGCAAGTACGGTAGTGGGCACCAGTACAGCCACCTGCTTATTGTCCGCCACAGCCTTGAAAGCGGCACGAACAGCCACCTCCGTCTTGCCGAAGCCCACGTCACCGCACACCAGGCGGTCCATCGGACGGGCACTCTCCATGTCGACCTTCACGTCGGAAGTAGCCTTGCTTTGGTCGGGGGTATCCTCATAGATGAAGGAGGCTTCCAACTCCCGTTGCAGGAAGCTGTCGGGACTGTATTGGAACCCCTTCTCCTCGCGGCGTTGCGAGTAGAGTTTTATCAAGTCGCGGGCAATATCCTTTATCTTCGTCTTGGTGCGGTCTTTCAGCTTCTCCCAGGCTCCGGTGCCGAGCTTGTTGAGGCGGGGCGCTTCACCCTCCTTTCCCTTGTACTTGGAAACCTTGTGCAGAGAGTGGATGGAGACAAACACCACATCTTCGTTCTGATAGACAATCTTCATCACCTCCTGCGTGGTGTCACCGTTGGGGATACGTACCAGTCCGGCAAAACGCCCCACACCGTGGTCGGTATGCACCACATAGTCGCCGGGGGTGAATTGGTTCAGCTCCTTCAGGCTCAAGGCCACCTTGCCGCTGCGTGCCTTGTCGCTCTTCAAGTTATACTTGTGAAAGCGGTCGAACAGCTGATGGTCGGTAAAGACGCAGATACGCAAAGTGTCGTCGGCAAAGCCTTCGTGCAGCGTCCGTTCCACGGCGGTAAAGGATATGTTGTCTCCACGGTCCTCAAAGATGGCACGGATGCGGTCAGTCTGTTTCAGGCTGTCGCTGCATATGTAGATGGTGTAGTGACGGGAGAGGTATTCGCGGAAACTCTCTGCCACCATGTCGAAGTTTTTATGGAAGATAGGCTGTACCGTAGTATGGAACGAGACGGTAGCATCCGGCGTTCCGGTGGGCTTGTTACCGAACTCCATCCGGCGGAAATCGAGGGCGCGCAGGGTGAACTCGCCACCATCAATCAGCTTGCCTTCCAGCGTGATGGCTCCATTCTCCTCCGACTCACGGGCGGCGATGGCCTGTGGGGTAAGCGATTCGTCGTGCACGGTCTGGATGCGTTCGCGTAGCCAGAGAAAATCGCGCATGGCAAGCAAGCTGTCCGACGGAAGGAAATCGAGGAACGACACCATGCCGCCGCTTCCCTTTTTTTCCAGGCTATGGCTCAAGTCGGGAACTATCACGATGCTTTCTTTCTTCTCTTTCGAGAGCTGTGTTTCCACCTCGAAGGTACGGACGCTTTCCACCTCATCGCCGAAAAAGTCTATACGGAAGGGATATTCGGAAGAGAAGGAAAAGACGTCGATAATACTGCCACGAACGGCATACTGCCCCGGCTCGTAGACGTAGTCCACATATTCGAAACCGTAGCTGCGCAATACGTCCGTCACGAAGTTCATATCCACCCTCTCGCCTGCATGCAGTTTCAGTGTATTCTCTCCCAGTTCCTTACGAGAGACCACCTTTTCGGCCAGCGCATCCGGATAGGTCACCACGCAAAGCCCCTCTTCTCCTTTTTGCAGGCGACTCAGCACTTCTGTACGGAGTATTTCGTTTGCCGCATCCTTCTGCCCGTACTTGATGGCGCGGCGGAACGAAGAAGGAAAAAACAATACCTGCTCTGTCCCCAATATCTGCGTCAAATCATGATAGAAATAACCGGCTTCCTCCATATCGCCCAGAATGAAAACGAGCGGACAAGTAGCCCGCTGAACCAATACAGACGAAAACAAAGAAGCGGCAGAGGCATATAAACCTCCGCAATATAGGTGACGGACAGAGTTATCTTTCAGAAGCCTGCACACCCCCTCTACATTGGGATGGGAAGCATAAGATTGTTGCAGTTCAGTTATATTCATTGCTTTGCGCTTTTTCCCCCGGTATTGCCTCTCATAAGGTATCCTACCGAAATAAATTCGGTGCAAAAATACACAAATAATCTTTAGCTTTGACCTGTCGGCAACTATGTTCTCTGAAATAATCTTTCTGCTGTCAGCCTGCACATCCTTCACCTTTTTTCTGTATCGCCCTATTTATCGGGGAAGGCAATGAAACTTCTTTTCCTCCAATTATGAATAACACAGCCTGCACAATCCCTATTCAGGAGTTATGTTACACAAAGTTTATCCCCAGCCTGCGGACATGTATCCCAGGGGTTGGTCTGTCTATCCCAAGGCTTGGGATAGACAGACCAAGACTGAAGAGCACTTTTTTCTCCCTATATCTACCCACTTTATCCTTTATACTTCGAAAGTTTTTCTTTAATAGTTTGAATGTTTTCTGTTAATGATTGAAACGGGAATAGCTAAAGATTGAGGCTAAAGTTCAAAGTCAAGCATATGGTTCTTTGATTTAACCTGCATTCCTTATAGTCAGGAGTTAGAAGGAGCTACATAAATGAAAGAGTCGTGGCGCCAGAACTTTGCAAAATCAAGATTTGTGTGAAAATGCTGCCAGATAAAAAAGAAATGTATTACATTTGTTCCCAGTTATAACCCCCATTACCTATAAGTATGCAAACATCAGACAGCATTGTCATCATCCCCACCTACAATGAACGGGAGAATATAGAAAATATCATCCGTGCCGTTTTTGCTCTGAAACATGGTTTTCACATCCTTGTCATTGAAGACGGTTCGCCCGACGGAACAGCTGCCATTGTAAAGACCTTGCAGCAGGAGTTTCCCGAACGCCTCTTCATGGTGGAGCGCAAAGGAAAGTTAGGACTGGGTACAGCCTACATAGCCGGCTTTAAGTGGGCATTGCAACGAGGTTATGAGTATGTATTCGAAATGGATGCCGACTTCAGCCACAATCCCCAAGACTTGCCGCGACTCTACCGCGCCTGTTCCGAAGAGGGTGCCGATGTAGCCATCGGTTCACGTTATGTGAGTGGTGTGAACGTAGTGAACTGGCCCATGGGACGTGTACTGATGTCTTATTTTGCCTCCAAGTATGTGCGCTTCATCACCGGGCTGCCCATCCACGACACTACAGCCGGATTTGTATGTTACCGCCGCCGGGTATTGGAGACCATCAATCTGGACGGCATCCGCTTCAAAGGATACGCCTTCCAGATAGAAATGAAATTCACCGCCTACAAATGCGGCTTCAAGGTAAAGGAAGTGCCTGTCATCTTCATTAATCGCGAACTGGGCACCTCCAAAATGAACAGCAGTATTTTTGGTGAAGCCGTATTCGGAGTGATTCGGTTGAAATGGAACAGTTGGTTCCATAAATATCCTACCGTAGATAAGGAGATGAAGTGATGGGTGATAGAGTGATAGGGGTTTACTACAAATATTAGGAAGATATGAAAAGAACATTGATACATAACGCTACGATTGTCAACGAAGGACAATCCGTGAAAGGTTCCGTAGTGATAGAAGACGGGCGCATTGCAGAGGTACTGACCAACTGGAAACCTCTCTCCGCCCCTTGTGACGAGACCATAGATGCCACCGGATGCTATCTGTTGCCTGGCATCATCGACGACCATGTACATTTTCGCGATCCCGGGCTGACCCACAAAGCGGACATCCTCACCGAAAGCCGTGCGGCTGCCGCAGGTGGTGTGACCTCCATCATGGATATGCCCAATACAAATCCGGTGACCACTACGCTGGATGCCTTGAACGCCAAACTTGATTTGCTGAACGAGAAGTGTATCGTAAACCATTCCTGCTACTTCGGCGCAACAAACGACAATTACAGCGAATTCGGCAAGCTGGACAAGCACCGCGTCTGCGGTATCAAGCTATTCATGGGCTCCAGTACCGGAAACATGCTGGTAGACAAGATGAACAGCCTGCTGAACATCTTCAACGGTACAGACATGCTGATTGCCGCCCACTGCGAAGACCAGGAAACCATCAAGAACAATATTGCCAAGTATAAGGAAATGTTTGCCGGAGAGAATGATATTCCCATAGGCAAGCATCCCTACATCCGCTCCTCGGCAGCATGCTATGCATCTTCTGAGCTGGCAGTACGGCTGGCAAGGATTGCCGGTGCACGGCTGCATATTCTGCATGTGTCCACAGCCAAGGAACTGCAACTGTTCAATGACTATTCACTTTCCGAGAAGCATATCACCGCCGAAGCATGCGTTGCCCATCTCCTCTTCACGCTCAGTGACTATCGCACGTTGGGCACACGTATCAAGTGCAATCCTGCCATTAAGAAGCAAGCCGACCGCGATGCCCTGCGTGCAGCCGTCAACTCCGGCCTGATAGACGTTATAGCCACCGACCATGCGCCCCATCTGCTCTCCGAAAAAGAAGGAGGTGCCTTGAAGGCCATGTCCGGCATGCCGATGATACAGTTCTCACTTGTCAGCATGCTGCAACTGGTGGATGAGGGAGTATTCACACTCGAAACCATCGTTGAAAAAATGTGCCATGCTCCCGCACAAATTTACCGCATCAACGAGCGCGGCTATATCCGTGAAGGTTACCGGGCAGACCTTGTGCTGGTACGCCCCGATACCCCGTGGGAAGTGACAGCCGACAAAGTTTTGAGCAAATGCGGCTGGAGCCCATTGGAAGGACATACCTTCAACTGGAAAGTGGAAAGGACTTTTGCCAACGGACATCCCGTTTATAGCGACGGCATGGTGGACGATGCTTATCGTGGCGAGGAACTGAGATTTGGGGAGTGAAGGCTAGGAATTAAGGATTAGGGATTAAGGATTAAATGGGATGAAAAGGACAATACTGGCACCGGGGCATGAATTGCTTTCGTATCGGATTCATGAAGTAACCCCTTACATCAACTGGATTTATTTCTTCCATGCCTGGGGCTTCCAGCCTCGCTTTGCGGCTATTGCCAACATCCATGGCTGCGATTCCTGCCGTGCACTTTGGCTGACGACCTTTCCCGAGGAGGAACGTACCAAAGCTTCCGAAGCCATGCAGCTCTTCAAGGAAGCCAATAGAATGCTCGACCGACTGGACGAAACAATCTCCATCCATTGCATCTTCAGGCTTTGCCAGGCAAATGCAGACGGAGATAACCTCTTGATAGAAGGAACAACCTTCCCTCTGCTCCGACAGCAGACACCACAACCCGATGGCGGTCCATTTCTCTGTCTGAGTGATTTTGTACGTCCCCTCTCTTCAGGCACGCCCGACATCGTAGGGCTTTTCGCCTCTACCATCAGTGAAGAGGCCGAAGAGACTTACAAGAACGACCCTTACAAACATCTCCTTGTACAAACCTTGAACGACCGCCTCGCCGAAGCCGCCACAGAAAAGATGCACGAATATGTCCGCAAGGAGGCTTGGGGCTATGCCCCCGACGAATCCTTGTCCATTCCGGATTTGCTGGTCGAGAAGTACCAAGGCATCCGCCCCGCTGTGGGATACCCCTCCCTACCCGACCAATCCGTGAATTTCCTGCTGGACGAACTGCTCGGCATGAAACAGATAGGCATCACGCTGACTGAACATGGAGCCATGCATCCTCACTCCTCCGTCTGCGGCATGATGCTGGCACATCCCGCATCCCGATACTTTGCAGTGGGCAAGATTGGAGAGGACCAGCTGGAAGATTACGCCCGCCGCCGAGGAATGCCAATAGGGAATATGCGGAAGTTTCTGGCAGGAAATTTAGAAAGCGTATCATAATGCTGATAATTCGGTACATTGAAAAAGGAGTTACACAGACGACACAGATTAAACAGATTTTCACTGATAATTTTGTTCATCATGAATTTCTCATCTGTGGTCATCTGTTTAATCTGTGTCACCTATGTGCCATAAAAAATAATCCTTTTGAACTGTGATTTATCGCCCCTTTCCGCGACTAACAGTGCAAAGCAACTCGAAAGAAGCAAAAAGATGGAAAATGCAGAACAAGAGTTTGTATCCGTGGTACGAGAGTATGAGCGCGTGATATATAAGGTGTGCTATCTGTACACCACGCCCAACGCTACCCTCAACGACTTGTATCAGGAAGTGGTACTCAACTTATGGAAAGCATTTCCCAAGTTCCGGCGGGAGTGCAAGATTTCAACATGGATTTACCGCATCGCACTGAACACGTGCATCAGCTTTATCCGCAAAGAAAAGAACATCCCCGAAATCGTTACCCTCAACCAAGAAGCCGACCGGACTGAAGAAACCGACGAGACACAAGCCATGCTACGGCAACTCTACCGGATGATAAACCGGCTGGGACAATTGGAAAAATCCATCATCCTGCTCTATCTGGAAGAGAAAAGCTACGAAGAAATTGCCGAAATCACCGGGCTGACTTTGACAAACGTTGCCACCAAGCTCAGCCGCATCAAAGACAAATTGAAAAGAATGAATAAGGAGGAATAGATATATGGAACTGGATGAACTGAAGAAATCATGGAACGCACTGAATGAACAGTTGCAGAAAGAACCGATTGCTGATGAACAGCAGATTACAGAACTGATTGCCGGCTACAAGGCAAATACCCGCAAAAGTCTGGGACGCCTCGTAGTCATACAACGCTTCTCTATCGGAATAGGAACGATATGTCTGGCTACCCTTCTTCTTATATGGCTGCTACTGCCCACCTTCGGTTTCAACGAACAACTACAAGAAAAGATTGTTCCCTTTTTAGGATTCATTGCCATCAGCATTCTCGCAGGCATGTGGTGGGACTGGAAAACATACCGTTGGAATAAGAATACACATATTGAAGAAATGAGTGTTGCCGAAGTCAGCCGCCGTATGACCACTTTCCGCCAATGGACCAAATATGAGGTGATGGGCATCTCCATCTGGATTATCCTTTTCAATATCCTCAATTATTGGGTGATGGAATATCATCTGATGTCCGTTGGCGTGCAAGCCATACTGATTACCCTCTTTGTAGTATTTGATGCGTTGATTATCTATATTCTCTACAAAAAAGTGATTTACAAACATCTGGACAATATTAAAAAGAACATTGAAGAATTGAAAGATATATGCACCGAGTAACTCTTGTTTTCATCCTTTTCCTTCTCATCCCCGAC
>ERZ1504179.344-NODE-344-length-11761-cov-3.358449_pt1 | contig 11761 bp, 10 predicted proteins | sample MGYA00574904_ERZ1504179 | MGnify/ENA primary metagenome ERZ1504179 (study PRJEB39906, sample SAMEA3182112) | gut metagenome | biome: human; feature: gut; material: Stool; isolation source: human stools | place: Canada | collected 2013-05-06 ... | reverse complement strand
GGATAAAACATCGAAGATCAGAAAATGAAGCGTGATATCCCCATCGGTAAAACTTTTCGCTTTCCATGCCTTGTAGAACGGATTGTGATGAGAAATGCGGCTGTCGATGGAGAGAAAGACCTTTTTGCCGTCAGCGGTCTGCCGAAAACGCATATAATCACCCAGCCAGCTTTCAACGCGGCGGCGCTCGTCATCATAGGAGCGGGCGCTTTTCTTCGTGAACTCATCGCGGCTTTTAAAACCGTACACATAGAATTCGCGCATATAGTCCCGAATGCGTTCAAAGTTTTTGATCAGCTCGCTGTAGGCCATACGTTCGTCTCCTTTCATCGTGCTTTGGCGCGCCGCAAGTTTTTTGACCTTACCATAAAGCTTTTGCGCTTTTTTATGAAAAACACCACTAAAATCTATGATTTTAGTGGTGTTTTGGTCGGAGTGGGGAGACTCGAACTCCCGGCATCCTGCTCCCAAAGCAGGCGCGCTACCAACTGCGCTACACCCCGGTATGCGGTTTTGGCACGGATGTCTGCGTGCCAGCGCGGCGGATACGGCGCTTACACGAGGAATCCAAGCTAAAATATTATATGACACAATGCGCGCGAAGTCAAGCCAAACCCTTGACGAACCGCGCCGCCTGCCGTACAATAAACCCATGTCTTATTGTTCCTATCATTTATAAGAAAAGGTGTGTCACGATGGAAAACAGCGCAAAGACCATGGACCAGATCGTCGCCCTGTGCAAAAACCGGGGCTTTGTATATCCGGGCAGCGAGATCTACGGCGGCCTGGCCAACAGCTGGGATTACGGCCCTCTTGGCGTCGAGTTTAAAAACAATGTCAAAAAGGCCTGGTGGAAGAAGTTCGTGCAGGAATCCAAATACAATGTTGGCTTGGATTCCGCCATTCTGATGAACCCGCAGACCTGGGTCACCTCCGGCCATGTGGGCGGCTTTTCCGACCCGCTGATGGACTGCCGGGACTGTCATGCCCGTCACCGCGCGGACAAGCTCATCGAGGACGCGGGCGGACACGCCGAAGGCATGAGCTTCGACGAGATGACGGCATATATTCGCGAGCATGGCATCGCCTGCCCGGAATGCGGCAGCAAAAATTTTACCGACATCCGCAAGTTCAACCTGATGTTCAAGACGTTTATGGGCGTTACCGAAGACGCCAAGAATGAGGTCTATCTGCGGCCTGAAACGGCGCAGGGCATCTTTGTCAACTACGCCAATATCCAGCGCACCACGCGCCGCAAGCTGCCGTTCGGCGTGTGCCAGATCGGCAAATCCTTCCGCAACGAGATCACGCCGGGCAACTTTATTTTCCGCATCCGGGAGTTCGAGCAGATGGAGTGCGAGTTCTTCTGCAAGCCGGACACCGATCTGGACTGGTTCTACTATTGGAAGGATTACTGCAAGAACTTCCTGCTGAGCCTGGGCATGAAAGAGGAAAACATGCGCCTGCGCGACCATGAGAAGGAGGAGCTGTCCTTCTATTCCAAGGCTACGACGGACATTGAGTATCTGTTCCCGTTTGGCTGGGGCGAGCTGTGGGGCATTGCCGACCGCACCAATTACGATCTGGGCCGTCATCAGGAGGCCAGCGGCAAGAGTCTTGAATACTTTGACCCGGAGACCAATGAACGCTATATCCCCTATGTTGTGGAGCCGTCCCTGGGCGCGGACCGTGTGGCGCTGGCGTTCCTTTGCGAGGCCTACGACGAGGAAGTGGTGGACGCCGGGAAAAACGACACCCGCGTGGTGATGCGCCTGCATCCGGCGCTGGCGCCCTTCAAGGCGTGCGTGCTTCCGCTTTCGAAAAAGCTGGCCCCCAAGGCCGAGGAAGTGCGCGCCGAGCTGGCGAAGTATTTCATGGTGGATTATGATGAGACCGGCTCCATCGGAAAGCGTTACCGCCGCCAGGATGAGATCGGCACGCCGCTGTGCATCACCATCGATTTTGAGACCGTGGGCGACGACAAGACGGCCGCCGACGGCTGTGTGACCGTGCGCGACCGCGACACCATGCAGCAGGAGCGTGTGAAGATCGAGGATCTGCGCGCTTATATCGAGAAAAAGATCGAGTTTTAAAACCACATGCAAAGCGGACGTCCCAGGGGCGTCCGCTTCCTTTTTTTGCCTGCTTGTGGTATGATGAAAACAAGCCATATCCAACAGAACGGAGGAGTTTTTATGATCGGCTGGCTCATACTTGCGGCTGTGCTGGCGTTGTGCGCCGTGTTGTGCATCCGTGCGGCCCGGTTCAAACCGGAGGCGGGGGCTGGGGCGGCGCCCACGCCCGTCGCCGTGGACACAGAGGGGGCTGTACAGCGCCTGGCGCAGCTGGTGCGCATCCCGACGGTGTCCAATTATGATGCGGAAAAGTTTGATGAAACACAGTTTGAAGGCTTCCGTGAGAAGCTGCGGGAATTGTACCCCCGCGTACATGCGATGTGCCCGCCCGTGCGCATCGCCCACACGGGCATGCTGTTTCGCTGGAAAGGAAAAAGCAGCGCCGCTCCCGTTGTCCTGATGGCGCACTATGACGTAGTGCCTGTAGACGAAGCGGGGTGGAAGCATCCGCCTTTCTGCGGCGAGGTGTTTGACGGCGAGCTGTGGGGGCGCGGTACGCTGGACACGAAAATCACGCTGCTGGGCATTCTGGAGGCGGCCGAACGGCTGATGAGCGAGGGCTTTGTGCCCCGGAACGACGTGTACTTTTCTTTCTCAGGCGACGAGGAAGTGAGCGGGCCGAGCGCACCGGCCATCGTGGAATATTTGAAGGAGCGGGGCGTCAGGCCCGCAATGGTGGTGGATGAAGGCGGCGCCGTTGTAGACGGCGTATTCCCCGGCGTCAAGCAGCCCATCGCGGTGGTGGGCATCGGAGAAAAAGGCTTTATGAATGTGGAGCTGACGGCGCGTGCCGCCGGCGGCCATGCCAGCACGCCGGCCGTGCCCTCCACGCTGGGCATGCTGTGCCGGGCCGTGGCCGATTGCGAAAAACACCAGTTCAAGGCGCATCTGACGGCGCCCGTGCGCGCGCTGTTCCAAAACGTGGGGCCGTATGCGCCTTTCGGCCTGCGGCTGGTATTTGCGAATCTGTGGCTGTTTGGGCCTCTGCTGCCGCTTCTGGCGGGCAGGCTGGGCGGCGAGCTGGGCGCGATGATGCGCACCACCATGGCGTTCACCACGGCGCAGGGTTCCAAGCAGATCAACGTGCTGCCCACAGAGGCGTCGGCGGGCGTCAACCTGCGGCTTGTCAATCTGGATACGCCGGAAAGTGCGGCGCAGCACCTGAAAGACGTCATTCGCAACGATAAGGTGGAGGTCAAGGTAACATACGCTCAGAATGCCAGCCCGTATGCCTCCGCGGAGGATGCGAACTGGGAGACGCTGGCCAAGGCAGTGGGCGACACATGGCAGGGCAGCATCGTCTCGCCGTACCTGATGATGGCCTGCTCCGACAGCCGTCATTTCAGCGCCATCTGCCGGGACGTATACAAGTTCAGCGCCATGGCGCTCTCCAAAGAGCAGCGGGGGCTGATCCACAACAACGACGAGCGTATCCCGGTGCGTGAGATTGCCAAGACGGTGGAATTTTTCACCCGGCTGGAGCAAAGCATATAACGAAGCAGACCGCCGCGCGGCGCGCGGAAATCCTGATGATTTGGAGAAAATGAAAATGGATATGAATTTGGTGAAGCAGTATGCGGAATTTGCCGTAAAGATCGGCGTCAACCCCCAGCCGGGGCAGACGCTCATCATCCGTGCGCCCATCGAGGGGGCGTTTTTCGCCCGGGCCTGTGCCGAGGCGGCCTACGCTGCGGGCGCGAAGGAAGTGGTGGTGCACTATTCGGACGAAAAGCTGTCCCGCATTAAAATGGAGCATACCGCCGTGGAGGTATTGGAGGATGTGAAGCCCTGGCTCCAGCGCAGCTATCTCGATTATGTGGAGAGTGAGGGAGGCGCGTGCATGCTGTCCATTTCCGCGCGGGACCCGGAGATCTACAAGGGGCTTGATATGGAAAAGATCGACCGCGCAAACCAGGCGGCTATGAAGGCGCAGGAGGAGTGGCGCAGCTATACCATGAGCGACAAGGTGCAGTGGAGCATCGTGGCGATCCCAAGCGCCGCGTGGGCGGGAAAGGTATTTCCCGGCGCGGCGGAGGATGAGGCTCAGGAAATGCTTTGGGACGCTATCTTCGACGTGTGCCGCGTGAAAAACGGCAATGTGGTGTCCGAGTGGCAGGCGCATGTGAAAAAAATGACCGCCTGGCGCGACCGCATGAATGCGCTGGATCTGGACAGCATCCGGCTGCAGAGCGCCAACGGCACAGACCTCACCATCGGCCTTGCGGACGGGCATGTGTGGGAGGGCGCTCAAAGCCGTACGCCCGAGGGCTACACATTCATCGCAAATATCCCCACCGAGGAAGTGTTCACCGCGCCGCACCGTCTGCGCGTAAACGGCGTTGTAAAGGGCACCAAGCCCTATGTGTACAACGGCAACCTCATTGAGGGCTTTTCCGTCACCTTCAAGGACGGCGAAGTGGTGGAGCATTCGGCCCAAAGCGGCGAGGCGCTGCTGGGCCAGCTGCTGGACACCGATGAAGGCTCCCGCCGCATCGGCGAGATCGCGCTGGTGCCGGCGTCCAGCCCCATCAACCGGCGGGGCATTTTGTTCTACAATACGCTGTTCGACGAGAACGCGGCCTGCCACATCGCCTTCGGTAAGGGTTACCCCGGCACTGTAAAGGGCGGTACGGCCATGACGAAGCAGGAACTGTTGGCCCACGGTGTGAACGACAGCATCATCCACGAGGACGTGATGGTGGGCGCGCCGGATATGACCATTACGGGTACCACCAGAACGGGAGAGAACGTGAAGATCTTTGAAAACGGAGAATGGGCATTTTAATGGAAAATAAAAGGGACCTCCCGCACCTGCGGGAGGTCCCTTTTTTACAGAGAAAAATATCCGGCTCAATGAGCGACGAACCAGAAAATGCTGCCCTTGCCGGGTTCGCTGTCCACACCGAAGGGAAAGCCGTGGTTGATGAGGATGGCCTTTGTGATGGAAAGCCCCAGCCCTGTGCCGACCTTGCCGGCGTCCGCGCGGGAGCGGTAGTATTTGTCAAAGATATAGGGAAGATCTTCCCGGGCAATGCCCGCGCCGTGGTCCTCAATCTCTACCCGCACGGCGGCGTCCGGCTGCGGTTTTACGCGCAGCGCCACACAGCCGTCCGGCCCGATATGATGGATGGCGTTCGCCAGCAGATTGTGCACCACACGGCTCATCATGTCTGGGTCTGCCGTTACGGTACAGGGGTCGGCAGCATCTACCGTGAGGGTGTAGCCGCTCTGCTCACAGATATTCTGGTAGCGGTAGGCCACTTCGTCGCACAGCTGTGCCAGGTCGAACTGGACGGGATTGAGCTTTTCGGTGCCGGAGGAATATTTGGAAAGCTCCATCACGCTGTTCACAAGGCCGGAGAGGCGGTCGGTCTCGTCCACGATGACCGAGAGCTGTTCGTCCCGCTTTTCCTTGTTGTCGCCCGTCAGGTCGCGTACCGTCTCGGCATAGCCCTTGATGAGCGTCAGCGGCGTGCGCAGGTCGTGGCTGACATTGGCGATGAGGTCCCGCTGCAGCTCCGAGGTGCGGCCCACCTCCCGGGCCATGGTGTTGAAATCCCCGGCCAACGCGCCCAGCTCGTCATCCGCCTGGGGCGTGACGCGCACCTTGTAATTGCCGCGTGCCATCTCCCGCGCGGCGCGGGAAATGGCCGAGATGGGTTTTGTGAACCAGCGGCTGAATACATAAGCACCCGCAATACTGACGATGAGCAGCACGGCGGCAATGATGGGCATTTGCGCACTGATGACGTCGGCGGCCTGGCCCACACGCTCCAGGTCTGTGGAGAGGATGAGAGAATACTGGTTGTTGATGTTGCGGCACACCACCATCTGCCGGGTGCCGGAGGTGCTTTCCAGGCCGGGCAGGATGCGGGAGTCCGGCAGAGTAAAGTTCAGGTCTCCCAGTACGAAGGTCGTGGCCCGCAGGTTGACGGCTGCGGTGCTGTTCCACTGCGGCTCTGAATATTCCATAAGCTGGCTCAGCGGATTGGGATGCAGCAGGCACTGGTCGGACTGCAGCTGGTGAAGATGCAGCAGGACCTTGCAGTCTGTTCCGGCTACCTCAAAGCATTTTCCGGCCAGCAGCCCCCGGTTGTCCATGATCTCCTCCATCATGTCTGAGGGAATATGAACGCCGCCGCTCTTGTCGAAGCTCTCGAATTTGCCGTATTTTTCAATGATGGCGGAATAGACGTCCGCCGCATGGTTCAGATCCGCGAGCACGCGCCGGTTGTACATGGGCTCCAGCAGCTTTACGCTCAGCAGCCACACCAGCGCCAGCAGCACCATGCTCATCAGCACAACAAACAGCATCAGCTTGCGGCTGATCCTATTGAAAAAACGCCGCTTTTTTACGGCCGCGCCCGCGGGGCGCTTGTCCTGCTTCATTTTCCGGGCCTCACATCGGGGTCAAATTTATAGCCGATGCCCCATACCGTCACGATGTTGTCGCGGTATTTGCCCAGGTGGCTGCGCAGCATTTTGACATGGGTATCCACGGTGCGGTCCTCGCCGTAATAGTCGTAGTTCCACACCTTTTGCAAAATCTTTTCCCGGGAAAGCGCCAAGCCCTTATTGGATACAAGGAACACCAGAAGATCGAATTCCTTGGGCGTAAGGGGAGCTTCCTCCCCGGCGATCTTCACGCTGTGGGAGGCAGTGTCTATGACAAGGTCCCCGAATACAAAGCTTTCGCCGCCCTCCTGCGTTTTGGGCATGGTGCGCGCCAGGACCACCTTTACGCGGGCCACCAGCTCCCGCGGGCTGAACGGCTTTACCACATAATCGTCCGCGCCGCCCTCCAGGCCCGCAAGCTTGTCGTATTCCTCGCCGCGTGCCGTCAGCATGATGACGGGCGTGTCGATTTTGCGCTTGCGCATCTCGCGCAGGCAGGTCATACCGTCCACAAACGGCATCATGATGTCCAATATCACAAGGTCCGCTCCGGAGGCGGCCAGCGCCGCCAGCGCGGCGGAGCCGTCGGTGGCCTCTTCGCACTGGAAGCCTTCGTGCTCCAAATGCTCGCGGATCAGCTCGCGGATGCGCGGCTCGTCGTCTACGATCAAAATTTTTGCCATAACAAACACCTCGTTTTCGGCAGCAGATGGTTTTTTCGTTTTTCTTATAGTAGCATATTACAGCGCCGATATGTCAAATTTGTGAAAATGTTTTACGCATGCGTCCCTGCCGATTGACGGCGCGGGCGGAGCGCGGTAAAATGGCAGATAGGACCGGCGCGCCTCCCCGGAGGCCCCTGCCTGCAGGGCCGGATCACGCGGCGCGTATGCGCCGGGAAATGGGATGATCTTGAATGGCGGTATTTTTGTGGGTTCTGGCCGTGTGCATCGTTCTGCTGTGGCTTTTTCTGCGGCCGGGCCGCTACGGCGAGGCGCAAAAGCAGCTGGTGTACGGCGTAAACCACGCGCACCGGGGCTTGCATACGAAGGATAAGACGGTGCCGGAGAACAGCCTGCCCGCGTTCCGCGCGGCGGCGGAGGCCGGCTACGGCGTGGAGCTGGATATCCAGCTCTCCAGGGACGGGCAGGTCGTGGTGTTCCACGACGACACGCTGGACCGTGTGTGCGGCGTGCACGGCCGTGTGGACGAATTTACATTCGAGGAGCTGCGCGGGATGCGTCTGTGCGGCACACAGGAGACGATCCCCCTGCTGACGGAGGTGTTTGAAGTGATGGGCGGCAGAACGCCCATGATCATTGAACTCAAGACGGGGCGGCGCAACGACGAGCTTTGCGAAAAGGGGCTGGCGCTGATGCGCGCGTACAACGGCCCCTACTGCATCGAGAGCTTTGACCCGCGCATCGTGCGCTGGTTCCGGAAAAATGCGAAGGATGTGCTGCGGGGACAGCTTTCCGACGCGCCCGCCTCGTTTCGGGATGAGCCGAAGCCGCTGGCATTCGCATTGGGCTGCCTGTTCACCAACGTGCTGGCGCGCCCGCAGTTTATCGCTTATGGCCCCGGCAAAAAGCCATGGACCGCCCGTCTGGCGGAGGCAATGGGCGCCATCCGCGTATGCTGGACCGTGCGCCCCGAAGACGATATAAACGCGAAAGAAGCGGAAAACGACGCGGTGATTTTCGAATTTTATCACCCCGCGCCGAAGTATAAGTGAAAGAACCCGCGGCCTGGCCGGTATGGGGCGCTTTTGCGCCCCTTTTTTGCCTTTTTTAGAGAAATTTTGCCCCGCGTGCAATTTTTGGCAGGGCTGCGGGGTATACTTCATAGCAAAGGCCGCCTGGTGTGCGGCCGCCTTTGCCAGTATTACAAACTGTAAGGAGAAACAAACATGAACCGACTGTACCGTATTTCCGCGCTGGCGCTTGCCGCCGCGCTCTGCCTTGCCCTTGCCGCCTGCGGGCCAAAGCTGCCGGGCACGAATTCCGGCAGTTCCTCTGCCGTATCTACGCCTGCCGCCTCCGGCTCGGGTTCCGTTTCGGGTTCCGCGTCCGTTTCGTCCGGCGGGGCCGGGGACACGATGAGCGAGGGCCAGCGCTACGCCTATGCCATCCGTGACGCGCGTCCGGCCGAGGACAATGAGTATTCCGAGATCGCCTGCGGCGACGCGGGCGGTGAGCCGATGCTGGCCGTGAATCCCAACGATATGTCCGCCGAGGATGCGGCGTCCAGCATCCAGATGATGCTGGACACCATGGGCACCGATCCCGCAACGCTGGACGCGTACGCCTTCAGCATGTCGATGATGAATGTGCGGGCCTACGCCATCGGTGTGTTCAAGCCTGCCGAAGGCCAGGCCGAAGCCGTGCAGGCTGCGGTGGAAAGCTATGTTTCGCTGCAGCGCAAGTCGTTTGAAAACTATCTGGCCGACCAGTACGAGGTTGCCAAGGGCGCGCTGATCAAAACGCTGCCCGGCGGAGAAATCGTACTTGTGATGAGCGAGGGTGCGGCAGACATCATGGCCAATCTGGAAAAAACACTGAAATAACAGGCGGGAGCATTGCCTGAAAAAAGGGCCTCGTGCTGATGCGGTTGATGCATCCGGCACGGGGCCCGTCCCTTTGCAGGCGTGGATCATGCATCTGGGATGGCATCTCCGGCATAGCTCCACGGCCCTTGCGCCGTTGGGGCGAAAAAGGCGGCGTTCCCGCCGCTGTACGGCAGCTGCGTCAGAAGAACATAAAAGCCCTCGGGCCGCTGCTCCGCGCGGGACAGGTGGTTCAGGTATGCAAGCGCACAGTCGTCCCAGGGCAGCTCCGCCGTCTGCCAGGAGGCTCCGCCATCTGCACTGCAGTAGAGCAGGGGCCAGTTTTCCTCTGGACCTGTGGCAAGAGTGAGAAACGCCGTGCCGTTCGGCGTCATGGAAAAACCGCTGAGGATGTGGGAGGTGCCGAAGTGCGGCAGGGCGCCGAATGCCGTCCAGCTTTGCCCGCCGTTATGGGTGAAAAAAGCATATTTTTCCTCGCCGCCGCCCGGGGAATGCTGCGTGCCCACCGCCGCAAAGCCCAGCTCCGGCGTCAGAAACTCCAGCTTTGCGTATTCGACAGGACGGTCCAGCGCGGTGAGGGACTGACCGAACCATGTGACGCCTTCGTCCGGCGTGACACTGACACTGCAATCCAGCGGGCCGGACGCATACAGTACAGCCTGCACCTTGGAGCCGGTTTCAGCGGCCAAAATGCGGCCTGCCCCGGTAAAGAGAGCACGGGTCGTTTCCGGCGAAACAGCGGAGCCGTGCCCCGCCGTGAACCAAACGCCTCCGTCCGCGGCGGCAAAGCAAGGTCCGTTTGTGCTGGAAAAATCCGGTACGGCGGCAGACTGCGGAGCATCCGGCAGCGGTGCAGAGGGGGCGAAGCTCTGCCGCAGGAGCCGCAGACCGCCGCCGCTCAGCCAGAGGGAGATTGCCAGGCCCGCCGTACAGGCGCACAGTGCCCAAAACGGCTCCCGCCGGGGCCTGAGGACGCGGTACGGCACGCCGTAGGAGCGGGAAAGGATATACCATACCGCACAGCTTGTGCGTCGCTATGGTGGACAAAGAGGGGAGGGCCTTCCCATTGAAGCACGAACCCGTCGGGCAGTTCCCAGGCACCCATCAAGTCGGCGTGCTCCAGCCGGTAAGGTTCTCCGTTTTGATGCCAGCGGCAGTGGGTGGGGTATACGGCTGCCTGAACGGCCGCAAAATCTCCTTTGCAGGCGGCCCGCAGCCGCAGCCGCAGCGGGCCGTCCGCACAGCCCCACAGACAAAATGCAGCCGCGGCCAGAAAAAAGCCGGTGCAGGCCATACGCACGGAGCCGAACAGCCAGGCGCGGCTCAAAGCAGCGCAGACGGTACAGCACAGCGCCGCCAGCGCATAGGCCGTGCGCGGCCCGCTGCCGCGCATACAGCGGGCTTGGGCGCGCCATGCCTGCTCGGTACGCGGAAATGTAAGGAAGCCGACGGGCGCTTCGTCCGGTTCGTCTTCGTCCGCGTTCAGAAGTGCCGCCGCCGTCGTGCCGAGCGGCCGGGCCAGAGCCGTCAGCTCAGCTCTGCCCGGCAGCCCGCCGCCGGCTTCCCAGCGGGCGAGCGCGTCGCGCGGCACGCCTGCGGCCTGGGCAAGCTGTCCCTGTGTAAGATGCTTTTCTGTGCGCAGGCGCGCGATGCGTGCGCCGATGCGCTGCGCGTATTCCATGACAGCAGTCCTCCCGGTGGTATATTGGACCGCACCGGCTACAGCAGTCTGCCCAACGCGGCCAAATCGGCGCACACGACGCCGGGCGTGACGCTGCCTGCGGCCAGAGCCTCCGGCGTTGTTTCACCGCACAGCACCAGCGCGGTGCCGCAGCCGCAGGCGCCCAGTGCAATATCGGTGTAAAGGCGGTCGCCCACCATGCATACGTCTTTCAGAGAAACGCCGTATTTGTGTGCAGCGGCGCGGGCGATGTAGGCATTTGGCTTCCCGATGACGGCATCCGGGTCCCGCCCGGTGCTTGCTTTTACAAAGGCGATCACCGCACCGATGTCCGGGATAAAGCCTCCTGCGACCGGGCAGTTGTAATCCGGGTGTGTCGCAATGTAGGGCAGGCCGGCGCGCACAGCGTCACACAGCAGCCTCAGTTTATCATAGGTGATGGTGGTGTCGAAGCCCAGCACCACGGCGCGGGGCTTCGCAGCCCGCACTGTGTAGCCTTCCGCCGCGAACTGCGCCTCCAGACTGGGCGTGCCGATGAGCAGGATATCTTTGGGAAACCCGTTTTCCGCCAAATACAGCAGCGTTGCATCACCGGAAGTGAAAATGTCATGTTCGGTAACGTCCGCGCCCAGGCGCGTGAGCTTCGCAAGATAGTCTGCCTTGCTTTTGGAGGAATTGTTCGTTAAAAACGCAAACTGCCGTCCGGTGGCGCGGCACAGTGCCAGAAACTCCAGCGCGCCGGGCAGCAGCGTATCATCCAGATAAAACGTGCCGTCCATATCCAGCAGGAACAGCTTCGCGGTCGTTACATCGTACATGGGACAGGCTCCTTTTCTATAAAAATAGAACCGCAGTTCGGCGTTGCGAAAACGTGACGCTTGTGGCATAATAATCTCAGGCTCGCCGCTGCCGCGGCTGCGCTGGCGCGCATGGGCCTGGGGACATTGAAACATGCAAAACCGCAGCAAGTGCGGTTTTGCCGAG
>ERZ1504179.337-NODE-337-length-11938-cov-3.650930_pt1 | contig 11938 bp, 10 predicted proteins | sample MGYA00574904_ERZ1504179 | MGnify/ENA primary metagenome ERZ1504179 (study PRJEB39906, sample SAMEA3182112) | gut metagenome | biome: human; feature: gut; material: Stool; isolation source: human stools | place: Canada | collected 2013-05-06 ... | reverse complement strand
GGCGGCTTTGCCGCCTTACGGATGCGGCATGCCCCTTGCGGGTACACAAAGTACATCTGCACTTTTCAAACTTTGTCTCGACAAAAAATCCCTCGGCGAATGCTCTCGCTGAATTATGCGGTGCTGCCTGAAAAATCCCGGCCCTACATGGTGATCTTCCATGCAGGACCGGGGGAATTTTTCTGATATTACGCCTTTACCGCGCGGACAAAGGCTGCGGGGTCGGCGGCCTTGAAATAGGCGCTGCCCGCGACGAGGACGTTCGCGCCGTTATCGCGGCAGATCTTTGCCGTCTCCACATTGACGCCGCCGTCAACCTCCAGCTCGCAGGCTGGGTTCTGCTCGTCGATCCACTGGCGGAGCTGATGCAGCTTCGGCATGGTACTGTGCAGGAACGACTGTCCGCCAAAGCCCGGCTCGACTGTCATCACAAGGATGAGATCGCACAGCGGCAGGAACGGCAGCACGGCCTCTGCAGGGGTGTTCGGCTTGACGGAAATGGCAGCGCGCACACCGTTTTCCCGGATGCGGCGCAGGGCCTCGAGCGTGTTTTCCTGCGTGTCGGCCTCAACATGGAGCGTGAGGATGCTGCTTCCGGCCTTGCAGAACGCGTCAACATAGCGGATGGGCCGCTCGATCATCAGATGGACATCCAGCGGCAGGGGGGCGATGCGCGAAATGGCAGCGACGACCGGGATGCCGATGGTGATATTCGGAACAAACATGCCGTCCATGACGTCGACGTGGACATAATCGGCTCCTGCGGCGGGCAGAGAGCGGATATCTCGCTCCAGATTGACAAAATCCGCGGACAAAATGGACGGTGCGACCTTGATCATAGTGTAAATAACCTCCTTGCAGTTCTTCCTGAACCTCTGCTCTTCATTATAGCGAATTTTCCGGGGCTGTCAATTTGAAAATGGATGGAATTTCCATGATTTTTCCCGGCGGAGCGGCGCAAACTAGGCTCGAAATCAAGCAAAGGAGGAACCGTTCATGAGCTGTGATTGCCATGCCAACCATTGCATCCAGTGCTCCGTTACCCAGTGCCGGAACCACTGCAGCGACGAAAACTACTGCTCGCTCGAGCGCATCCAGGTCGGCACCCACGAGTCCGATCCCACGATGAAGCAGTGCACGGACTGCATGTCCTTCGTTCGCAAGTGATCCTTCTGCAAGCCCGCTGCCCGGCAAACCGGACGGCGGGTCTTTTTTTCTGCGTGGCGGCATAGGCTGGAACAGAACAATGGGAGAGGGGATCGCCATGGGTGGAAAACAGGGAAGGAAAAAACGGAATTGGCTGCCGCTGCAGCTGGCGGCGGCCATGCCGCTGGCAACGCTGGCGCTGGCCGCATTGGCTGCGCGCCTGATCCTGGGCGGGAAGCTGCCGGAAAGCAGTCTGCCGGTTGCCGCGGGCGTGATCGCGGGGCTGGTCGCCTTTCTCGGTGCGCTGATCGCAGCCCTGCACAGCGGACGGCGGAAGCTGCTTTGCGGGCTTGGGGCGGCAGGCGGCTATGCGCTGTTTTTGCTGCTGGGGAACCTGCTGTTTTTCGGCGTACATTACGGGGAAGCACTGCCGGTCCTGCTGCCGCTGGCTGGTGCGGGGCTGCTCGGCGCTCTGCTCGGGGCCGGGCGCCGGAAAAAGCGCCGCTATGCATAAATCGAAAACGGATAAATGCAGGAGAACTTGCAAATATGCAAAACACAGCATGTGGTGAATATGCAGATAATGAATACAACATCTGGTGGAATATGCAGATGAGCCGCTGAATTACGATGTCTCCGTTGCATTGGTTAACATAACATTGTTAACATAATTCTTGAGCATAATATACAAAGTTTTCCTTTCCGGGCCGGAAAGGATTGAAATCTGGGAAAATATGCGTTATTATATTCTACACTGCCAGAAATGTTTGCAGAACGCTCCGGTTGCCTCCTGTATGCGCCGGGCCGCTGCGGCATAGTTTTTTGCTGGTGAGAGGGAACGCAAGATGGGGAAGCTCGTGGCTGCATATGAATCCTACCTTATGAATATCAGGCACGCATCGGACAATACGGTCGCTTCCTATCTGCGCGATGTGCGGCAATTCACCACCTATCTGGAGCAGACGGACGGCCCTGCGCTGGAGGCGTGCACGCAGGAGACGGTCTGTGCCTATGTGCGCCATCTGACGAGCATCGGCAAATCGCCCGCGACGGTCTCCCGGTGTGTGGCGTCGCTCAAGAGCTTCTATGGCTACTGCGTCTCCACCGGCGCGGTCGCGCAGTCTCCTGTGCACGATATCCCGCAGCAGAAGGCGGAAAAGCGCCTTCCTCAGATTTTAACCGGCCGCGAGGTCGAGCTGCTGCTCGAGCAGCCGAAGTGCACGGATATGAAGGGCTATCGCGACAAGGCCATGCTTGAGACGCTCTATGCCACCGGCATGCGCGTCAGCGAAATGATCGCCTTGAACGTTTCGGACGTCAGTCTGGCGGGCGGCTTTGTCCGCTGCACCGGGAACGGGAAGTCCCGCATCATCCCGATCTACCCGGCGGCCATCCGTGCCCTGACGGCCTATGTGACGGATATCCGGCCGAATATGATCGCCGAGCCGGACGAGCAGGCCCTGTTCGTCAACCTGAACGGCGGCCGCATTTCCAGACAGGGCTTTTGGAAGATCATCAAGCACTATCAGCAGACCGCGCAGATCGACAAGGAGATCACGCCGCATACGCTGCGCCACAGCTTTGCGGCCCATCTGCTCGAAAACGGCGCGGACCTGCATTCCCTGCAGGAGATGCTCGGCCACAGCGATATCTCCTCCACGCAGGTTTATGCGCAGGTCGTGAAAAAGACGCTCAAGAGCGTCTATGAAAAATACCACCCGCGCGCTTAAAGAAAAAGCTTCGGAGCTGGTGAAGTGATATGCTCCCTCTATGAGACGATGAAAGACACCGTCACATAGGGGGAGCATTTTCATGCCGCGCAGGAAGCAGTCCCGGTGCTGCGCGGGGATACTCTTATGAGAGGAGCCCATACCCCCGCAGCACTGCCCGCAGGCGGCTGCGGTACGGCTCCTCCAGCGGCGACAGCGGCAGGCGGAGCGTCCCGCCGCACAGGCCAAGCTCCTCCATGGCGGCCTTGACCGGGATGGGGTTCACGACGCAGAACAGCGCCTCGCACAGCGGCAGAAGCTCCAGCTGGCGGCGCGCACCTTCGCGGAAATCTCCGGCAAGGCAGGCATCCGTCATGGCAACGACGGCCTCCGGCGCGACGTTCGACACCACGGAGATCACGCCGCTGCCGCCGAGCGCCATGATCGCGGCCGTCTGGTCGTCGTTGCCGCTCCAAACCGGTAGACCGCACCGGCCCAGCAGCTGTGCGGCTCGGCTGATGCTGCCGCAGGCTTCCTTGATGCCCGCAATATGCGGATGGCGGGCGAGCGCCCGCACCGTCTCCGGCAGGAGATCGACGCCGGTGCGCGACGGAACATTATAGAGCACGAGCGGCAGGGGAGACGCGTCTGCGATCGCGGTATAGTGCGCAAGCAGGCCTGCCTGCGTCCCTTTATTATAGTAGGGCGTGACGGCCAGCAGCGCATCCGCGCCGTTCTGTGCCGCAAGCTCTGCATTTTCTACGGAGCCTGCCGTGCAGTTCGTCCCGACGCCCATGATAACGGGGCAATGATCGCAGGCAGCCTGCTTTGCGCGGCGCAGGAGTGTCAGCCTCTCGTCCTGCGTCAGGGTCGCAGCCTCGCCGGTCGTGCCGCAGACAACGAGCGCCGCGATCCCGGCATCCAGCTGCCGCTCAAGCAGGCGGTCCCATGCCGGAAGATCGATGCTCCCGTCCGGCCGGAACGGGGTGAGGAGCGCCGTGGCGGCGCCCCGAAAGATCGGCAGCATTCCGATCACCTCCGCGTCATCCTATGCCGCACCGCCTGCAGGGGTGAAATCCCGGTCTTGCAATTTTCGGGGCGCAATGGTATAATCAGACATTGAAATACAATAGGAGCAATCTGTCCATATGTATCTGAAACAGCTAGTCATTCAGGGCTTCAAATCCTTCCCGGACAAGACGGTCGTGGGATTTGGCCATGATATCACCGCCATCGTCGGGCCGAACGGCAGCGGAAAATCCAATATCTCAGATGCCATCCGCTGGGTCATGGGCGAGCAGAATTCCCGCTCGCTGCGCGGCCAGAAGATGGAGGATGTCATTTTCGGCGGCACCGAGAAGCGCGCCCCCGTCGGCTTTGCCGAGGCGACGCTCGTGCTGGACAACAGCGACCGCGCCCTGCATTATGACGCCGACGAGCTGATGGTCACGCGCCGGTATTACCGCTCCGGCGAGAGCGAATACTACATCAACAAGCAGAGCGTGCGTCTGCGCGACGTCAACGAGCTGTTCATGGATACCGGTCTCGGCCGCGACGGCTATTCCAACATCAGCCAGGGACGCATCGACGAAATCCTGTCCCTCAAGAGCACGGACCGCCGCGAAATTTTCGAGGAGGCAGCCGGTATCTCGAAATACCGCCACCGCAAGGAGGAAACGGAGCGCCGCCTCGCCACGACGCAGGACAATCTGACCCGCATCGGCGACAAAATCTCGGAGCTGGAGCTGCAGGTCGGCCCGCTGCGCGATCAGGCGGAAAAGGCAAAGCGCTACCTGACCTACCGTGAGGAGCTCAAGGGCCTCGAGGTCGCGCTGTGGCTGCAGTCGCTCGAGCGCCTGAGCGCCACGGCGCGCAAGGCCGAGGAGGACTATCATTCCGCCGCCTTCATCCTGCAGCAGGAGCACGACGCGCTGGACAAGCTCTATGTCACCTCGGAATCCCTGACGTTCGACCTCCACAACCGCGACCTGCAGACGGATCAGATCCGTGATGCGATCCGGCAGGCGGAGGCCGCCTCGCAGGAGCAGCGCAGCCGGATCGCCGTGCTGGAGACGAATCGCGGCAACGCGCAGAGCAACCTGAAGCGCGTGCAGCATGAGCTGGAGGATCAGGACAGCCGCAGCGGCAGCATCTCCGCGCAGATCGAAGCACTGGAGCAGCGCATGGGCGAGATCGACACGCAGACCGCCGCGCTGGCCGAAAAGCAGAAGCAGGCCGAGGAGGAGGGCCGCAGACTGGCGGATTCCGCCGACGGCATGACAAAGCGCTATCTCACCCTGCGCGATCTGCAGGGCCGGAAGCGCGAGGAGCTCTCCGCCCGCGGCGCGGACCTGACCGCCGTGGAAGAGAGTCTTGCCCAGAGCACGGAGCGGCAGACCCAGCTGGCACAGGATCTGCAGGCGGCGCAGAGCCGCTGTGCAGAGGCACAGCGCGCGCTCGAGACCGCACAGAAGCAGCTCTCCAAAGCGCAGGCCGATATCACGGCCGCGCAGAACCGCATCAACGGCTACCGTTTGCGCAGCCGCACCCGAGCGGAGCGGAGCGAGGCCCTGCAGAAGCAGGCCACGGACGCCGGTGTCCGGCTCGACACGGTCAGCTCCCGTCTGAAGCTCTTTCAGGAGATGGAGCGTGAGCTGGAGGGCTATTCCCGCGCTGTCCGCACCGTCATGCAGGAGAGCCGACGCGGCAAGCTCCGCGGCATCCATGGCGCGGTGTCCATGCTGCTGCGCACACAGGACAGCTACACCGTTGCCATCGAGGTCGCGCTCGGCAGCGCCATGCAGAATATCGTCGTGGAGGACGAGGGCTGCGCCAAGGCTGCCATCCAATATCTGAAACGCTCGGACAACGGCCGCGCCACATTCCTGCCGCTGTCTGTCATCCACGGCCGGCCGCTGAACGAGAGCGGCATCGAGCGCTGCGCCGGCTTCTGCGGCGTAGCCTCCGACCTTGTCTCGTGTGAGCCGCGCTATCGCGAGATCATCCTGAATCTGCTCGGCCGCACGGTCGTGGCGCAGGACCTCGACGCGGCCATTTCCATTGCCAACAAATTCGGCCACCGCTTCCGCATCGTCACGCTGGACGGGCAGGTCCTGAATGCAGGCGGCTCCATGACGGGCGGCTCCGTCTCCCGCAGTGCGGGCATCCTGTCGCGCGCCAACGAGATCGAGCGCCTGCAGGCCCAGCAGAAGGAGGCCGCCGCCGCGCTGGACAAGCTCCGCGGAGAGCAGAAGGAGGCGCAGCGCCTGCTGGAGCAGGCGAATTATGACCTGACGAACGCGGAGACGGACCTCCGCACGGCCGAAGACGCCGCTCTGCGCCTGCAGGGCGAGGAAAAGCAGCACCACGTTCTTGTGCAGGCCCTGACGGACGCGATCACCGGCTCGCAGCGCGAGCAGGAGCTGCTCGAAAAGCGGATCGGCGCCGACAGCGGCCGCCGCGCGGCGCTGCAGAAGGCCGTTGCCGACCTGCAGAAGGCACTGGAGGAGGCTGAGCAGGAGCTTTCCGTCGTTTCGGACGGCCAAAGCGTTGCTTCGGAGCAGAGCAGCCGCCTTTCGGAGCGCCTGACGGCGCTGCGCATGGAGACGGCCAAGCTGGAGGCCGAGCGCGCCACGGCGAAGAGCTCCGCCGAGCAGCTGCGCGGGCTGGAGCATGCCATGCGCGGCGACCGCGAGCAGAAGCTGCAGCTCATCGACCGCTATACGCAGGAGGCTGCTGAGCTGGAAAAGACGCTGCAGGCCGAGCAGGACAAGCTGGCCGGGCAGGACGCCGCGGCGCAGGCCAGGCAGGAAGAGCTGCAGGCCGCGCTTGCCGAGCGGGCAAAGGTCGAAGCGCGCAAAACGGCCACGGAAAAGGAAGTACAGGAGAAAAACCGCGATATCCTGAACATGGAGCGCGAGAGCGCCCGTCTGGAGTCGCGCAAAAATGCTGCCGAGCTGGAGGAAAAGCAAATTCTCGACCGGCTGTGGGATACCTATGAGCTGACGCGCTCAAGCGCGCCCGCCGCTGCGGCGGAGCTGGAGAGCACGGCTGCCGGAACGAAGCGCGCCGCGGAGCTCCGCAAGAAGATCTCCGGCCTCGGCACGCCGAACCTCGGCGCCATCGACGAATTTGCCCGCGTGAACGAGCGGTATGAATACCTCTGCGGCCAGCGCGACGACGTGCTGACGTCCAAGCGCGACCTCGAGGGCATCATCGGCGATATCACCGGCCAGATGACCGATATTTTCGTCACGGAATTCGGCCGCATCAACACCTATTTCGGCCAGACATTCACGGAGATGTTCGGCGGCGGCAAGGCCTCGCTCGAGCTGGAGGACCGCTCGCAGCCGCTGACGTGCGGCATTGAAATTCGTGTGCAGCCGCCCGGCAAGCAGCTCAAGACCATCACGCTGCTGTCCGGCGGTGAGAAGGCCTTTGTCGCCATCGCGCTGTATTTTGCCATTCTGAAGGTGCGGCCGACGCCGTTCTGCATGCTCGACGAGATCGACGCCGCGCTGGACGACCGGAATGTCGAACGCTTCGCGGGCTACCTGCGCGGCTTCAGCGGGAAAACGCAGTTTATCGTCATCACGCACCGCCGCGGTACCATGGAGGCCGCCGACGTGCTCTATGGCGTGACCATGCAGGAGCAGGGAATTTCCCGCATCCTGCATCTGGACCTGAATCAAATGGAGCAGCAGCTCGGAATTTCGGAGGAGATCAAGTAAATGGGTTTTTTTGAAAAAATCAAAAACGGACTGAAAAAGACGCGCGCCGCCATGGCCAACACGCTCGGCGGCATCTTCGCCTCGTTCAGCGGTGCAAATGAAGAATTTTATGAGGAGCTTGAGGAGAGCATGATCCTCGCCGACATCGGCGTGGAAACGTCCTGCAAGGCCGTCGAGCAGCTCCGCACCGTCGTGAAGGAGCGCAAGCTCCGCACAGCAGAGGAAATTCATGATGCCCTGAAGGACATCCTTGTGGACATGCTGAACGTCGGCGACACGAGCCTGAAGCTCGGCACGCGCCCGTCCGTCGTGCTTGTCATCGGCGTCAACGGCGTCGGCAAGACGACGACCATCGGCAAGCTGGCCCATCGCCTCTCCGGCGAGGGCAAGCGTGTGCTGCTGTGCGCGGCGGATACGTTCCGCGCCGCGGCTGCCGATCAGCTCGAAATTTGGGCCGGACGCGCCAATGTAGACATCGTCCGCCAGCACGAGGGCGCGGACCCCGCCGCCGTGGTGTTCGACGCCATTTCCGCCGCCAAGGCGCGAGGCAGCGACGTCATCCTGTGCGACACGGCAGGACGCCTGCACAACAAGGCCAACCTGATGAACGAGCTCGGCAAAATTTCCCGCATCATTGACCGCGAGCTGCCGAATGCGGATAAAGAGGTCCTGCTCGTGCTCGACGGCACGACGGGCCAGAACGGCCTGCTGCAGGCCAAGCAGTTCAAGGAGATCGCCGGTGTTACGGCCATCGCCCTGACAAAGCTCGACGGCACGGCCAAGGGCGGCATCGTCATCGCCGTGGCGGACGCGCTGCAGATCCCTGTGAAGCTCATCGGTGTCGGCGAACAGATGGACGACCTGATGCCGTTTGAGCCGCGCGCGTTCGTCGACGCGCTGATCTGAGGAGGCACGCACATGAAGGTCGTTATGGCAAGCAACAACGCCCACAAGATCGCCGAGCTGCGCGCGATCCTGTCTGCCTACGGGCTGGACGTCGTCTCGCAGCGCGAGGCGGGCGTACATGTCGAGCCGGAGGAGACCGGCACAACGTTTGAGGAGAATTCCCGCATCAAGGCTGTGGCTGTGATGCAGGCCTGCGGTCTGCCCGCCGTGGCGGACGACTCCGGCCTGATGGTCGACGCGCTGAACGGGGAGCCGGGCGTTTATTCCGCGCGCTACGGCGGACCGGACTGCATCAGCGATTCCGACCGCATCAACTATCTGCTGAAAAAGCTCGAAAACGTTCCGGAGGGGAAGCGGACGGCAAAATTCGTCAGCGTTATCACCCTCGTCACGCCGGACGGCAAGGAGATCGTCGCGCGCGGCGAGTGTCCGGGACACATCCTGTTCGAGCGCCACGGAAACGGCGGCTTCGGCTATGATCCGGTGTTCTTTGCGGAGGATGCCGGGTGCACGTTCGCAGAACTGGCCCCGGAGCAGAAAAATCAGGTATCCCACCGCGCCCGGGCGCTGCGTGCCTTTGTGGAGAAGGCGTTTGGAACGAAAAAGGAGAAGGAATTATGCTGACCAGCAAACAGCGCGCCGATCTGCGCGCACAGGCAAATGATCTGGACACCACCCTGATGGTGGGCAAGGGCGGCGTGACGGAGAACGTTCTGTCCGAGGCCGCCCGGCAGCTTGAGGCGCGTGAACTTGTCAAGGGCCGCGTGCTCGAGGCGGCGCTCCTGTCCGCACGCGAGGTCTGCGATGCGCTGTGCGAAGCGCTCGGTGCAGACGGCGTGCAGTGCGTCGGCTCGAAATTCGTGATCTACCGCCGCTCGGAGAAGAAGGCACAGGAGGCCGCACGGCAGGCGCGCGAGCTGAAAAAGCGCAAGTCGAACCCCGTCCGGCGCGGGGCGCAGGAGCGCCGCCGGCAGGCACGCGAGGAGCGCGAGCGCCGCAATGAGTATTTCCGGCAGGCTGCCATTCAGGCCGCCATCGAGCGCCGGAAGAGCCGCGAGGAATAACAAAAATTATCGGAAAGGGGAGCGCCGCACATGGCAAATATCGGTATATTCGGCGGGAGCTTCAACCCGCCGCATCGCGGCCATTTGCTGGCTGCAGCGGAGTTCCGGCGCAGACTTGGGCTGGACCGCGTCATTCTGATGCCGGCGGCGCTGCCGCCCCATAAGGCGCTGGCCGCCGGATCGCCGGACGCCCACACGCGTCTGGAGCTGACAAGGCTGGCTGCGCAGGACCTCCCGTTTGCGGAGGTCAGCGATCTGGAGCTGCACCGCAGCGGCGCAAGCTACACGGCCGATACACTCGAGGAGCTGCACCGGCAGTATCCCAACGACCATCTCTGGTTCCTGATGGGGACGGACATGCTTCTGACCTTTGCGCAATGGCATGCGCCGGAGCGCATTGCAAAGCTTGCCTCGCTGGCGGTCGCGCACCGCGGAAGGGATGACGGCAAAACGCTTCGGGAAGCGGCGCAGCAGCTGCGCGACCGCTTCGGGGCGGACGTCGTGCTGGTGGAAAATGACTTTCTGCCCTATTCCTCCACCATCGCCCGCGCCATGCTGGCCTTCCGCTGCGGGGAGGACTATCTCGAGCCTGCGGTCTATGATGCCGTCTGCGCACAGGGACTTTATCACACGCGCAGAGACCTGCGCGCCCTGCCGCTCGATGCGCTGGCCCGCATCGCCCTGCCGCTGCACGACCCGAAGCGCGTGCCGCATGTGCTTGGCTGCAGTCATACGGCGGCAGAGCTTGCCGCCCGCTTCGGGGAGGATCCCGGCCCGGCCCGGCGTGCCGGTCTGCTGCACGATGTGACAAAGGCGCTTCCCGGTCCGGAGCAGTTGAAATTATGCGATAAATATGGTATGATGTTGGATACATTCGAACGCAGTCACCCCAAGCTGCTGCACGCCAAGAGCGGCGCGGCGGTCGCGGGGGCGGTGTTCGGGGAATCTGCGGCGGTGCAGTCGGCCATCTGTTGGCACACGACCGGCAAGCCGGACATGACGCTGCTGCAGAAGGTCTTATATCTTGCCGATTACATGGAGCCGAACCGGGATTTCCCCGGTGTGGAACGGCTCCGCGCTCTGGCGGAGCATGATCTGGATGAGGCGGTCCTTCTGGGCCTTGAGATGTCGCTCGATCTGCTGACGGAAACCGGTCAGCCCATTGACGTGAATTCCAGAGCGGCCAGAGATTTTTTGAAAAGCGAAAGGACGAAGTCGGAATGAGGAAACTATTCGGCAACAGCAGCCGCGGCGCTTCCGGCGGGCGCTATGTCGCCGGGAAGCAGGCCGAGCGCCGCAGTGCGCCGGTGCAGCCCGATGTGCAGCGCCCCGAGGCGGATGACGAGGAGATCCCGCTCCTGCGTGATTATGCCAACCGCGAGGCGGCACAGCACCGTGCGGAGACGGAAGAGAATGATATCCCGCTTCTGCAGCAATATCTGAAGCGCCCGCCGCTGTCGCAGGTCATGCCGCAGGAGCGGCATCAGGCTCCGGCGCAGCCGCAGCAAAGACCTGCGCAGCAGGCGCGCCCGGCGGCACAGCAGCCCCAGAGCCGGCCGGCCCCGCAGCCGGCGCAGAGCGTTCCCGCACCCCGTGCGCCGCGTGCCGAAGCGCCGCGGCCCCGCCGGGAGGAAGTCAGGGACGAGGACCTGACGCGTGATCTGCCTCGCACGGATGCCGAAGCGCCGCGCAGCGGCATGAACGGCAAAACGCGCGGTCTGATCCTGCTGCTGGCCTCCATCGCGCTGTTTCTCGGTTCTGTCGCCATGTGTCTGGCGCTGCTCGGCCGCACGACGGCCGTCGCTCCGTCCGGCGGCAATAAAAAGTCCGACGGCGGCACGAGCGTCCGCGTTGAGACGGACGCACAGACTGGCCAGAGCATCGAAATGGACGTGCCGGACGCCTCCGGCCACGAGGGCATCTACAACATCCTGCTTGTCGGCACGGACGGCGACAGCACCCGCACGGATACGCTCCTGATCGCAAATCTCAACACAAAGGAGCACACCGTCAGCCTGATGAGCATCCCGCGCGACACTTATATCACCGGCAATTACGTCATTCCGAAGATCAATTCCGTCTACAGCGCGGCGGGCCAGGGTGACCGCGGCATCCGTGCGCTGACCGATAAGATCCGCGAGACGCTTGCCATTGCAGTCGACGGTTATGTGCTGGTTGATCTGCAGGGCTTTGAAAAGACGATCGACATGGTCGGCGGCGTGGAATTCGATATCCCGACCGACCTGCAGTATGACGATGACGACGAGAACATCCACGTCGACCTGAAGGCGGGCCATCAGCTGCTTGACGGTGCACATGCGCTGCAGCTGTGCCTGTCTCTTATACACATCTGACGCTGCCGACGAATAGAGAGGTGTAGATC
>ERZ1504179.336-NODE-336-length-11941-cov-3.894582_pt1 | contig 11941 bp, 4 predicted proteins | sample MGYA00574904_ERZ1504179 | MGnify/ENA primary metagenome ERZ1504179 (study PRJEB39906, sample SAMEA3182112) | gut metagenome | biome: human; feature: gut; material: Stool; isolation source: human stools | place: Canada | collected 2013-05-06 ... | reverse complement strand
CGTATAAGCAGCACTATAAAGCATTGCTTCTCCTGGGGCTACCCATTGTGGTGGGGCAGTTGGGAGTCATTGTGCTTGGTTTTGCCGATACGCTGATGATTGGGCATCACAGCACGGAGGAACTGGGTGCCGCTTCTTTCGTAAACAATCTGTTTACTCTTTGCATTATTTTCAGTACGGGCTTCAGCTACGGGCTGACACCGGTTGTAGGGGGCTTCTACGGTAACCGCCGCTTTGCCGAGGCAGGGCAGGCGTTGCGGTGTAGCCTGGTTGCCAATGTGCTGGTGGCTTTGTTGCTGACTCTTGTCATGGCTGTTCTCTATTTCAATGTGGAGCGGCTGGGACAGCCCGGAGAATTGTTGCCTCTAATCAAGCCTTACTATCTGGTGTTGCTTGCTTCACTGGTCTTTGTCATGCTGTTCAACGGTTTCAAACAGTTTACGGACGGCATCACCGATACCAAGACGGCCATGTGGATTCTGCTCGGAGGGAATGCGCTTAACATCGTAGGAAACTATATACTTATCAATGGAAAGCTGGGCTTTCCGGAGATGGGACTGCTTGGTGCGGGTATCAGCACTTTGTTCTCCCGCATTGTGATGGTGGTGGTCTTTGCGGCGATTGTGCTTCGCGGCCGCCGGTTTATCCGTTACAGGCTCGGCTTCATGCGGCTGGGGTGGTCGATGCCGATGTTCAGGAAGCTCAATGCACTGGGCTGGCCCGTGGGTATGCAGATGGGTATGGAGACCGCTTCCTTCAGTCTGAGCGTCGTCATGGTGGGCTGGCTGGGGACACTTGCCCTAGCATCGCATCAGATAATGCTTACTATCTCTCAGTTCACCTTCATGATGTATTATGGCATGGGCGCTGCGGTTGCCGTGCGTGTCAGCAACTTCAAAGGGCAGGGAGACGGGCAGAATGTGCGCCGCTCGGCGTATGCCGGCCTTCACATCATCCTGTGTATGGAGGTGGTGTTGCTGGGTATCGTCTTTGCGCTTCGCGGTCAGGTAGGGGGATGGTTTACGGACAATGCGGAAGTGTCCGGCATGGTTGCCGCTCTCTTCTTCCCGTTCTTGATTTACCAGTTCGGCGATGGGTTGCAGATTAACTTTGCCAATGCCCTGCGCGGCATCTCGGATGTGAAACCGATGATGATTATTGCATTTATATCCTATTTTATTATATCTTTGCCCGTAGGGTACCTTTGCGGTTTCGTTTTCGGTTGGGGGCTGACGGGAGTCTGGATGGCTTTCCCGTTCGGACTGACCAGTGCGGGAGTGATGCTGTGGTTGAGGTTCCGTAAACAGACCAGGGAAAGGATTTGATAGTATGAATAATGTCTCCAAAGTAAAGATTGCCGTAGGCTACACTTTGTTGCTGGCGGTATTGTTTTTTTCCTTGTTTTTCGTACACCGGGAAATGGAGAACCTTATTCTTACTGATGACCGCGATGTACAATGGACAGACAGCGTGCTTGCTTTGATACGCGAGAAGGATACCAATACGATAAAAATGCTGCGCACGCTGAGTGAGGCGAATGACAGCATGGTATCCACCAGTGACATTGAGCAGATAATTGCCCAGCAGGACTCGGTAGTGACCCAGCAGCGTGTGCAGCACCGTATCATTACACATCGGGATACCGTCGTGACACGCCCTCGGAAGAAGGGGTTTTTCCGTCGTTTGGGTGAAGTGTTTGTCCCCCCAAAGAAAGATACGGCTATCCAGGTAAAGACCTCCCTTGAATTTGCAACGGATACGGTGATTGAACCCTATAATCCGGCCGATTCTTTGCATGAGAAACTGCGTGCCGTGGCCCAGCAGAAAAAAGCTGTAAACACTGTTATACAGCGACGTAAACGCTATCTGCAACGCTTGGACCATATGCTGACCGCTCGTATTGACAGCTTGCTGAAAGATTACGAGACGGAAACTCTGCTGCGTGCACGGACGGAAGCCGAGTATCAACAAGCGGTCCGACGCCGTTCGGCCAAGATTATCAGTGGCATTGCCGTAGGTGCGGTGTTGCTTTCCGCTTTTTTTCTTATTATCATCGGCCGCGACATAACCCGAAGCAACCGTTACCGTCGTGAGTTGGAAGAGGCCCGTCGTCGTGCCGAGGATTTACTCGCTGTCCGTGAAAAACTGATGCTTGCCATTACCCATGATTTCAAAGCCCCGCTCGGTTCTATTATGGGCTATGCCGACTTGCTTTCCCGTCTGACGGTGGATGAGCGTCAGCGGTTCTATCTGGACAATATGAAAACCTCATCGGAACATCTGCTGAAGCTGGTCGTTGATTTGCTCGACTTCCATCGTCTTGATTTGAACAAGGCCGAAATCAACCGGGTCACCTTTCATCCTTCCCGCCTGCTTGAAGAGATACACGTCAGTTTTGAACCACTTACGGCTGCCAAAGGACTGGCGCTTCATTGCGACATTGCCCCGGAGCTGGGCGGTACCTATATTTGCGACCCCTTGCGTCTGCGCCAGATTATCAACAATTTGCTGTCCAATGCCGTGAAGTTTACGGACCAAGGCTGTGTTACCATGACTGCCCGTTACAAGGACCGTCGACTGGTAGTTGCCATTGCTGATACCGGTAAAGGTATGGAACCTGCCGACCGGGAACGTATCTTCCAGGAGTTTACCCGCTTACCGGGTGCTCAGGGTAAAGAGGGGTTTGGACTTGGACTTTCCATTGTCCGTATGCTGGTACAGTTGCTTGAAGGCACGATTGATGTAGACAGTGTGCCAGGCAAGGGAAGCACTTTCACCATATATATTCCTATCTATCCCGTAAGGAGTGAAGGACGGAGAATGAAGGATGAAGAATCGGGATGTGCTGCCACGCCGAATGGCAATTCTTCATTCCCCGTTCCTCATTCTTCACTGAAGAATGTCCTCCTTATCGATGATGACCGTATTCAGCTTACCCTTACTGCCGCCATGCTTCAGCAGAGTGGTATAAATTCTGTCTCTTGTTTACAACTGGATGAACTGCTGGATGCCTTGCGCACTGCAACCTTTGATGTTCTGCTTACTGATGTGCAGATGCCTGCTATTAATGGTTTTGATTTACTGAAACTGCTTCGTGCTTCGAACATACCGCAGGCACAGTCTGTTCCGGTGATTGCTGTCACTGCCCGCAGTGACATGCAGCGTGAGGAATTTACGGTGCATGGATTTGCCGGATGCCTGCATAAGCCGTTTACCGTCAGTGAATTGCTACATGAATTGAATATGGAGGACAAAGGGATGGAGGTTATGGAAGTTTCGGAAACTTCGGCTTGCCCGGGGTATAAATTCTCTTCGCTCACTGCTTTTTCGGTCGATGACCCCGAGGCGGCAAAGTCCATTCTGGAAAGTTTTGTGGCTGAAACCCGCCTCAATGCGGAGCGTTTGCAGAAGGCTGTGGAGAATGAGGATGTGGACGAGATGGCTGCTGTCTCCCACAAAATGATTCCCCTCTTTACTTTAATTGGAGCAGCGGAACTGGTTGCATTGCTGAAACTGTTGGAAACTTCTCATGGAGTGCCTTTTACCGGAGAGTTGAAAGAACACGCCCTTGCCGCCCTCGTTTTGATAGAGGATGTCATTACTCAGGCAACAGCTTTTCCGTAATGGGGGAACAGAGAAGAATACGTGATTTTTCTCTGTCGGGAACCAAATGTCGAAAGAAATTGTTTACTTTGTAGGACTTTTAAATACGATGAAAGATTGACGTTCCGATGAGAAGAAAATGGTTGAGAACAGCACTGCGGGTGTTGCTTACTCCTATTATACTGTTTATAATATTGATGATATTGCTTTATGTGCCTCCCGTACAGAATTTGATACGGAAGCAGGCTACGGCAATTGCATCAGGTGCTACGGGTATGGACATATCCGTGGAGCGGATTGACCTTCGCTTTCCTTTGAATTTGTTGGTCCGCGGTGTATTGGTGGTACAGCCTGCCGACAGTGCTGTTGATGTGCAGCATCCCGATACCTTGCTGAATCTTGGAAGTTTGAACGTACGGGTACAGGCATGGCCTTTACTCAAAGGGAAAGTGGAGGTGGATGACATTACCTTGAAACAAGTTGCTGTCAACTCCTCCAATTTAATGGAAGGTATGTGCATCAAAGGAGTACTGGGGCATTTCTTTTTCGAAAGCCATGGCATAGACCTTACAAAAGAAGATGCCATCCTCAATAATATAGAATTGAGCGATACCCATGTGCAGGTGATGCTTGCAGATACCACTGAGACTCCCAAGGACACTACTGACACTGCGTTAAACTGGAAAGTCACACTCCATACTCTGAAGTTGAAGAACGTCTCGGTCGATTTACAGATGCCATTGGACTCCATGGGGCTGAAAGCCCATATAGGAGATGCTGAGATTGCGGACGCTGCTGCCGACTTGAAACACCAGTTCTATGGCTGGAGAAAATTCCTGCTGACTGGAACTTCTGTCAATTATGATACCGCTGGCCCGGGGAGTGCGATAGGCTTCGTCCCCTCGCACATTGCTCTTCGCGACATTCGCCTGGGCATTGATTCTGTGATGTACTACGGCAGAGATATGAATGCCGTTATCCGGGAATTTTCCATGTATGAGCGTTCCGGTTTGAGCGTCACCTCCCTGACCGGGCGGTTGTTTGCCGATTCTACCGTTATCCGTATCCCTTCTTTGAAGTTGCTGACACCTCATAGTGAGATGAACCTTACGGCACAGACTTACTGGGAACTGATAAATATACCTACCACCGGCCGTCTGACAGCCCGTTTCAATGCCCGTATCGGCAAACAGGATGTACTGCTTTTTGCCGGTGGCTTGCCGGAAGCTTTCAAGGAAGCCTATCCGTTCCGTCCGTTGGTGATTCATGCCGGTACGGAAGGAAACCTGAAGCAGATGCAGATTTCCCGTTTTACGGCTGAGCTGCCCGGAGCCTTTTCGTTGAGTGGGGGAGGAGAATTCTGGAGCTTGACCGACAGTGTGAAACGCAATGGAAGCATGGACTTCGAAATGCATACGCAGAACTTGAACTTCCTGACCGGACTAGCTGACATTGCTCCCGATGGCTCCATCATTGTGCCGGACAGTATGCACCTTGCGGCACGTCTCGGTATGGAGGGGGCGCAGTGCACTGCCGCCCTGAAACTGAAGGAGAAGGAAGGCGCCTTGAATTTGGACGCCGCCTATAATATTGCTACGGAAGCCTACCATGCCGACCTTGCCATCAACAACTTGCAGGTGCATCACTTCCTGCCCAAGGACTCTATCTATACTCTTACGGCAAAGATGTCCGCTAAGGGGCAAGGGGTGGATGTGGCATCACGAAAAACTGTGGCCGCTTTGAATGCCTCCTTGGAAAAACTACAGTATGGCCATTGGGACATTTCCGGTGTAGATGTGCATGCCGGACTCAAGTCATCCGTTGCTACCGTCCGTCTTGCCAGCGATAATATCCTTCTCAAGATGCAGGGAAATGCGGATATGCGTCTTGACCGCAGCTATCTGGATGGCGCTTTGGATTTAAATGTGGAAGAGGTGAATCTGCATAAGCTGGGTTTGGTGCCCCGACCGTTGAAACACCCGTTTGCCTTTACAATGGGAGCGGAGGCACGTCATGATTCTCTCAAGTTGAGGCTTGATGCCGGTGACTTGAATCTGCGTTTCCGCGCTCACAGCACGTTGAAGAAGTTGATGGAACAGTCGGATAAATTTGTCTCTATCCTGACAAAGCAGATTGATGAACGGCGTTTGGACCATGCCGCTTTGCGCCAAGTCCTTCCTTCAGCGGGCATGCATCTGGAAGCCGGTAACCAGAATCCCGTCAGCTATTTCCTGGCTGCAAAGGGTATTTCCTATAATGATTTCAAACTGAGCTTCGGATTTACTCCGCAAGTCGGCATCAATGGGCGTACAGCTGTTCACGGATTGCGCATGGACTCCTTGCAGCTCGATACGATATTTTTTACAGTGAAGCAGGATACTGCCCGCATGAAGTTGCAAGGTGGTGTCATAAACGGTCCCAAGAACCCGCAGTTTGTGTTCCGTAGCACACTGACGGGTGAAGTCCGTAATGAAGATGCGGAACTGACTGTGGATTATGTGAATGGAAAAGGGCAGACCGGTGTTCTATTCGGTATTAATGCCCGTCCGTTGACCGAAGGACACGGTCGCGGTAGTGGTGTGCTGCTGAACCTTATTCCTGCCGAGCCGATTATCGCTTTCCGTAAATTCCACTTTGCGGACAATAGTAACTGGATTTATCTGCATAAGAATATGCGCGTCTATGCCAATATTGATATGGACAGCGACGATGGTCTGTGTTTCCGTATGCAATCCGACAAGAATGATACCCTTTCCTTGCAGAATATAAACGTAGAACTGAGCCGATTGCGCCTGGATGAACTTACGGAGGTACTTCCTTATATGCCCCGGCTTACGGGATTGTTCTCCGCCGAAGCAAATTATATACAGACTGCCACTTCCCTGCAGGTGTCCGCCGAAGCCAATGTAGAGAAACTGACCTACGAACGCCAACCGGTTGGAGATATCGGCTTGGGGGCTACCTGGTTGCCGGGCGACAAGAATACGCACTATTTGAATACCTATTTTACACATGATAACGAAGAAGTGATGACCGCCGACGGTATCTTGACGCAGAAAAACGGAAAGGATACTCTGGAAGTGTCCACCCGTTTCGAGCATTTCCCATTGAAGATGGCCAATGCATTCATCCCTGACCAAATGGTGGCCTTTACCGGAGATATTGATGGAGGGCTTTATATTTACGGTTCGCTGGACAAGCCTCAGATGCATGGTGATATTGTTTTGGACAGTGTGTCTGTCTATGCACGCCAGGCGGGAGCACGTTACTGGTTCGACAACCGTCCGGTACAGATAAAGGACAATCAGTTGATATTTGATAAGTTTGCCATTTATACCACCAGCAAGAATCCGTTTACGATTGACGGTAAGGTTGATTTCCGGAATATGGAGCGTCCTACTGCCAACCTCAATCTGCTGGCAGAGAACTATACGTTGCTGGATGCACCGCGTACCCGCGAAAGTCTGGTGTATGGAAAGGTGTTCGTCGACTTGCATGCCACGGTGAAGGGGCCGCTTGACGGGCTCACGATGCGTGGAAACATGAATTTGCTGGGCAATACCAACGTAACCTACGTGTTGACCGATTCCCCTTTAACGGTGGAAGACCGTCTCAGTGGGCTGGTTACCTTTACCTCGTTCACCGATACGACGTCGGTAAAAGCAGATGAGGTTCCTGCCATGTCTTTGGGAGGATTGGAAATGTATATGTCCGTCCATATTGACGATGCTGTCCGTCTTCGTGCCGATCTGAGTCCCGACCGTAGCAAATACATCGAACTGGAAGGTGGCGGTGATTTGAATATGCAGTATACTCCCCAAGGGGATATGAGCCTTACCGGACGCTATACCCTTTCGGGTGGCGTCATGAAATATTCGCTGCCTATCATCCCGTTGAAGGAGTTCCAGTTCAATCCCGGCAGTTATGTGGATTGGCGGGGGAATATTATGAATCCTACGCTGAGCCTGAAGGCTACGGAACGTATGCGTGCTTCTGTGGCCGATGGTGACGGGGACGGTTCGCGCATGGTGAACTTCGATGTTTCCATTTCCATCAAGAACAGGCTTGACGCTCCCGATTTGATATTCGATATTTCGGCGCCCGAAGATGCCGCAGTAGAGAATGAGCTGCAGGCAATGGGTGCAGAAGAGCGTAGTAAGCAGGCCATTGCCATGCTTGCCACGGGTATTTACCTGAACAGTGGTGCCAAAGGAGGAGGTTTGTCAATGGGAGCCGCCTTGAACTCAGTGCTTCAGAGCCAGATAAACTCCTTGGCGGGAGGTATAAAAGGCGCCAATATCAGTGTAGGTGTGGAAGACCGTACCTCTGCTGAAACGGGTGACACGCAGAAAGACTTCAGTTTTCGTTATTCCCAGCGTTTCTTCAACGACCGCGTACAGATAGTCATCGGTGGAAAAGTGTCCACCGGGGCCAATGCCACGAACGATGCGGAATCATTCATTGACAATATATCGCTGGAATACCGTCTTGATGCGTCGGGTACTCGATATGTCCGTGTATTCCATAATAAAAACTACGAAAGCATACTCGACGGTGAGATAACCGAAACGGGTGTCGGCCTTGTGCTGCGCCGGAAGATGGACCGATTGAGTGAACTCTTCATCTTCAGGAAGAAAAAGATAAAACCGGAGGCTGAAAATAGCGATATGAAAAAGTAGGAATGTGATATGAAACGACTGATATTATATATTGCAGGATTGATATTTCTGGCAGGTTGCTCCACCACGAAGCACTTGCCCGAGGGGGAGATACTCTATACCGGCCAAAAGCCGATGATTGTATTGAACCGCAGTGAAACGTCTGTTGGTGAGATTGCTATGGAAGAGGTGGAAGCCGCCCTTGCTACGGCACCGAACAATTCGTTGCTGGGAAGCTCTACTATCCGCTATCCCTTTCCTTTCGGACTGTGGATTTACAATGGTTTCCAGAAGTATGAGAAGGGATTCGGAAAGTGGATATTCAATAAATTTGCCGCCACTCCGGTGCTTATGTCTACGGTGAATCCCGATATACGCCAGAAGGCGGCGGTTAACTTGCTGCGCGATTATGGCTATTTCAACGGAAGCGTCAGCTACAAGACATTTATCGACCCGAAGGACTCGCTGAAGGCAAAGTTGCAATATACGGTGAACATGCGTAACCCCTACTTTATAGATACGGTATATTATCGTGGTTTCAGCGAGCGTACCACTCGCATTATGGAGCTGGGACGCCGACGTTCCCTTATCAGTTCGGGAGAACAATTCAATGTGGCTGATTTGGATGGGGAGCGTACCCGTATCAGTACCCTGCTGCGTAATGTGGGCTGTTATTATTTCCGTCCCGACTACCTGACCTATCAGGCCGATACCATGATAGTTCCCAATGGGCATGTCCAGATGCGCTTGATTCCCGTTCCCGGTATGCCAAAGGTAGCCGAGAAGCAGTTCCGTGTGGGGCGTAAATCCGTCTATCTTCTTGGAAAGCAGGGGCAGGAACCCAATGACAGCATGGATTACAAAGGCTTGACCATACATTACTACAACAAACCTCCGGTACGTCCCAACATGCTTTACCGTTGGTTGAACTATCAAGGTTATCGGCGGAAACGTCAGATACAGGACAGCGCAGGTATTGCCCGCCAGCGTTCTATGCAGAGTTTGTATAGTTTGTACCGTCAGACCCGTATTCAGGAGCGTCTGGCAAGCGTCGGTATTTTCCGTTATGCGGAGATGCAGTATATACCGCGTGATACGGCGTTTGTGTCTGATACATTGGATGTGAGGGTCATTGCCGCGCTCGATAAACCCTACGATGCGGAGTTGGATTTTAATGTCACCATGAAGAGCAATAACCAGACGGGACCGGGTGCCGCTTTTACGGTGACGAAGAACAATGTCTTCGGTGGCGGTGAAAGCTGGAATGTGAAGTTGAACGGTTCGTACGAATGGCAGACGGGCAAGGCAAGTTCTTCCTTGATGAACAGTTATGAACTGGGTATCTCCACTTCGCTTATCTTTCCGCGCGTGGTGTTTCCTAGGATGGGCGACCGTGAGTATGACTTCCCGGCTACAACGACTTTCCGTTTATATGCCGACCAGATGAACCGTGCCAAGTATTATAAGCTGCTGGCTTTTGGCGGTAATGTCACTTATGACTTCCAGCCCAAATCGACTTCCAGGCACAGTATAACTCCTTTCCGGTTGACATTCAATGTACTGCGCAATCCTACTGCCGCTTTCGATACGTTGCGTGCCGAGAATCCGGCACTCTACGTTAGTTTGCGCGACCAGTTCATTCCTGCCATGGAGTACACCTATACTTATGACAACGCTTCCGTGCGCGGCAAGCGTAACCCCATCTGGTGGCAGACCACCGTTGCGTCGGCCGGTAACCTGACTTCTGCCGTCTACCGTATTTTCGGCAAGCCGTTCAGTGAGGAAGGAAAGAAGCTTTTCGGGGTACCTTTTGCACAGTTCTTGAAGCTGAACTCGGAATTCAGGTACCATTACCGGATAGACAAGAACCAGATGATAGCCTCGCGTATTGCCGGAGGGGTGATATGGTCGTATGGCAACGCTACGACCGCACCTTATACGGAACAGTTCTATATCGGCGGTGCCAACAGTGTGCGCGCCTTTTCTGCACGCAGTATAGGTCCGGGCGGCTATCCTCCCGAGACGGATAGGAAATATACCTATATCAACCACGTGGGTGATATTCGCATAGAAGCCAATATCGAGTATCGCTTCCGTATGATTGCCGACTTGCATGGAGCGGTGTTTCTGGATGCCGGCAATGTATGGCTGATGCGTAAGGACGAAAATCGCCCGAACGGTGAGTTCACCTTGAAGAATTTCCCGAAACAGATTGCTTTGGGTACGGGATTCGGCTTACGCTATGACCTGGACTTCCTTGTTTTCCGTCTGGATTTGGGTATCGGGCTTCACGACCCGTATGATACCGGAAAGTCGGGATATTACAATATTCCTAAGTTCAAGGATAGTATGGCACTGCATTTTGCCATCGGTTATCCGTTCTAAATGTACGTTTTTGAACGGATAGTGGTAAAGAATGAACTAAAACTCCCTTCTGTCAGCCATAAATTTTTGTACATTTGCAACCGTTATCAACTGTGATACACTAACCTTTTTAAATAATAACTAATATGAAACCAACTTTATTCTTATTGGCAGCCGGTATGGGCAGCCGTTATGGTGGCTTGAAACAATTGGACGGATTGGGACCGAATGGTGAAACTATCATGGATTATTCTATTTACGATGCCATCAATGCCGGTTTTGGCAAGCTCGTTTTCGTAATCCGTAAAGATTTTGAACAGGACTTCCGCGACAAGATTATTTCCAAATACGAAGGCCATATTCCCTGCGAACTGGTATTCCAGTCCATAGATGACCTTCCCGAAGGCTTCACCTGCCCCGAAGGCCGTACCAAACCTTGGGGAACCAACCATGCTGTAATGATGGGTGCCGATGTAATAAAGGAACCGTTTGCTGTTATCAATTGCGACGATTTCTACGGTCGTGACTCCTTCCAGGTAATGGGCAAATTCCTTGCAGCCCTTCCCGAAGGCTCCAAAAACGTATATTCCATGGTAGGCTTCCGCATCGGCAACACGTTGAGCGAAAGCGGTACCGTATCCCGTGGATTGTGTGGAACGGATGCGAACAACCTGCTGACTTCCGTAGTGGAACGCACCAAGATTCAGCGTATGGATGGCGAGGTGAAGTACATCGACGATAACGGTGAATGGACTGCCACTCCCGAGACGACTCCGGTCAGCATGAACTTCTGGGGTTTCACTCCCGATTATTTTGCTTACAGTGCAGAGTTTTTCAAGAGTTTCTTGAGCGACCCGAAGAATATGGAGAACCTGAAAAGCGAATTCTTCATCCCGCTGATGGTAGATAAGTTGATTAACGATGGCACTGCTACCTGCGAAGTGCTTGATACAACCAGCAAGTGGTTCGGTGTGACTTATCCCGAAGACCGTCAGAGTGTAGTCGACAAGATTCAGGCTTTGGTGGATGCGGGCGAGTATCCTGCGAAGCTGTTCTGAGTTTGTTAACCAAAGGCAGATACCCGTTGGGGCTTATTCTCTGATTATAATCGGACAATAGATTCGCATGCCTCCGCTACTGCCGGATGGTGGGTGACGAAGATACATGTTTTGCCTGCGCAGTCTCTGCGCAGGTTTTTTATTAACAGCCGTTCCGTGTCGGGGTCGAGGGCAGAAGTGGCTTCATCTAAAAGAAGAATGTTTCCGGGGCGTAGCAGAGCGCGGGCAATGGCGATGCGTTGGGCTTGTCCTTCACTG
>ERZ1504179.223-NODE-223-length-15745-cov-3.088655_pt1 | contig 15745 bp, 14 predicted proteins | sample MGYA00574904_ERZ1504179 | MGnify/ENA primary metagenome ERZ1504179 (study PRJEB39906, sample SAMEA3182112) | gut metagenome | biome: human; feature: gut; material: Stool; isolation source: human stools | place: Canada | collected 2013-05-06 ... | reverse complement strand
GCATTTTCCCCAGTCAATTCGTACAGCGCACGCAGAGCGTCATCCACGCATACGCCCGCTGCGTCCAGCGTGTATCCGCCGTTTACAGCCTCCAGCGCGTCCGCAAGCGCAGCCTGTGCTGTGCGGGCGGCAGCGAGCTGGCGCTCATTTGCCAGAAGCCCTGCGTCGGGGTCCGCTTCCGCCAAATGAAGCGCGTCTGTGACCGCCTGCTCCACCGCCGGAAGAAACGCCGCGTCCTTCGCGCTGATGTTCACCACCGTGCTGAAATAAGGCCGCAAACTTTCTTCATCCGCCTGCTGCGGCAGGTCCGTTTTATTGAGGATCGCCACGGCCGGCCGGCCCGCGCACTTTTCCGCCAGCGAAAGATCGGCGGGGGAGAGAGGCGCGGAGCCGTCGAACACTGCAAGGACCAGGCCGGCGCGTTCCAAGTGGCGGTAGCTGCGGCGGATGCCTTCCGCCTCCACCAGATCGTCGGTGTCCCGGATACCCGCCGTATCCGCCAGAAGCAGACGAACCCCGGCCAGCTGGATCTCCTGCTCCACCACGTCCCGTGTGGTACCCGCCACGGGCGTAACGATGGCACGCTCAAAACCGGAGAGCAGGTTCAGCAGCGTGCTTTTGCCCACGTTTGGGCTGCCGATGATGGCTGTGTCCACGCCGCGGCGCAGCACCGCGCCCGCATCATAGCCCGCAATCAGCTTATCCAGCGCTGCCTTCGCGCACCCGAGGGAAGCTTCCAGCGCCCCCATCGAAAGCTCCGGTACATCTTCCTCCGGATAATCCGTATAGGCAGCGATATGTCCGGCGAGCGACACAAGGTTTTCCTGCACAGATTTTATCTTTGCGTACAGCGCTCCTTCCATGGCGGCAGCGGCGGCAGCGGCGGCCTGCCGGGAGGTAGCGTTGATCAGATCCATTACAGCTTCCGCCTGTGTGAGCGAGATACGCCCGGACAAAAACGCGCGTTTTGTAAATTCGCCCGGCCCGGCCGGAGCTGCGCCAGCCGCACAGCAGGCGCGCAGCAGGCGCGCGCTCACGGCGCTGCCGCCGTGGCAGGAAAGCTCCACCACATCCTCGCCCGTATAGCTGTGAGGCGCGCGGAAGCAAAGCGCTACCACCTCGTCGCACAGCGCCCCGTCCTCCACAAAATGGCCGAACAGCGCTGTATAACCCGACGCGGCACGCAGGCTTTTATTCGGATTTTTGGGCCGGAATACCGCTTCGGCCACGCTGTAAGCCCCGCTGCCGGAAATACGCACGACGGCGATGCCCCCCACGCCCGGCGGCGTAGCAATGGCCGCGATGGTCCCATTCTGCTGCACCAAAGCCCGCATGCCCCTTTCTTTTCAAATTCGTTTAATTGTAGCACAAATGTGAATGGTTCTCAAGATAGAACATATCTTCAGGCAGCTCAAATATTTTAGAACAGCCAATACACAAACCCATCTGAAAATTCCAGACCCAGCTTTTTCTGCAGCTCCATAGAAGCCGTATTGCCCTCAATGACTTGACAATAGGGGATAGCGCCCTCCTTCAGTGCGCGGCGGATGGCTCCCGCCTCCAGGGCGTAGCCAAGGCCGCGCCGCCGATAAGCCGGCAGGACCTCCAGCATACCGATGCTGCCTTCCTCGTGGATGCCAATGAAGCCCGCCAGCACGCCATCCAAAAATGCGCCCGTCATTGCGCCCGCGGCAAGGCGTTCCGCTACATAATCCCGGCCCGGCGCCATGTGATAGTGTTCAAACACAAGGTCTGTATGGCTTTCATCCAGAATGCGCAGTTCCACGCCCGGCACGGGCGCGGGCGGCACAGGCCGCAAATACCGTGCCTGACGGCACTTTTGTCCGCCTGTACAGCCTGTTTCCTCCCGAAGAAGGCGGGCACACAACGCACCGTGGGCCACATAAAGCCCGGTGTGGGGCAGATGTTCCAGCGCCGCGCGCGCCTCCCGCTCTGTTTCGGCGCAAAGCACCGCCGCGCCGCTGACACGCTCATGCATGGCCAGCGCGTGCTGTGTGCAGTATAAAACATCCGCCGTGCCCCGGCGCAGCATCTCCAAAAGATCTGCATTGCCCACAGGCTCCGAGGCAAGGTACTCCGCCGCTGTCACGATACGGCCTCCTTTGATCCGAATAAAACAGGGAAAGCCGTCCGGGCGGGAGAGAAGCGCTCCTCTCCGCGCACGGGCGGCCGTATGTCGCTTTTTTGCGCCCTCTTACCGCTTCGTGCCCTTGAAGATTTCCACTTCAGTGGCGGGCAGATCGCTTTTAAAGCTGTGCTCGTCGCGGCGCAGGTTTCCGCAAAGGCAGGTCTCCTCGCCCTTGGCATCCAGAGGCATGTAATAGCCGCACTGCACACAGCGCGCATACAGGCCCGGCTTACGTTTAAACTGCTTTGCCATAAAGCCCGTGGCTTTTGGGCCGTGGCCCACATAAGCAAAATTCATGCTTTTTTTCAGTGCCTCCTGCTGGGCGGCGATCTGTGTTTTGTCTACATTCCAGTTTTTCATATCCATAGGACGCTTCTCCTTTTACTGTTTCTCGCCGCCGTCCAGTTCTTCGGCGCCGATGTTTTCTTCAAAGGCGGAAACCGCCTGTTCCACTTCTTTTTCCATGGTTTCCTTGTCCAGGCTCATCGCCTCGGCCGCCTCCTGGAGCACTTCCTTCAGCTCCGACGGCTCGCCGGGCTTTTTCGGCGCCGTTACGGCAAACCCGACGGCCAGCACCAGCAGCACCACCTTCGCCGCCATGCCGAGATAGCCCGGCGTCAAACCATTCGCCAATTCCTGCTCGAGGGTGGACAGGCCGGAAAGGATCAGATTGACCTCCAGATCATAGTACACCGCAATAAACAGCAGATAGAACAGCGCGCTGCCCGCAAGCACCTTTTTGCCCACGGGAGAAAGCACGCCGTCCCGGCTGAACAGCCACACGCACGCGGCCGCAAAAACGGGTGCGGCCGCGATCTCCGCCAAAACCATAATGGGCACGCCCGTGAGCGCGGCATTGTTCATCATGTACCGCACAATGAACATCTGAAATACGGCCAAAACTCCGAACAGCACCGCTGAGATCTGTTTTCCCTGTTTCAAAAAGCAACCCTTCCATCCTTATTTTTTCCCCGGCCGGGGGACGGTTCCTTGCTGCGGCTGCTTTTCAGCCGGGCTCTTTTCTGCCGGAGCGGAAAGCTTACTCGCCGTCCTCCGGCGCCGCGTCCTCTTCGCCGGCGGCATTCTGCGCTTCCTCAGCCTCCAGAGCCGCCAGCTCTTCGGCGGAAAGCTCCTCCTCGGCGCCGTCGTCCTCGGGCTTTGCGGTCTCCTCCTCGTCGGAATGCTCGGTGCGGGCAACCGTCACCACGCGGTCGCCCTCGCCCAGGCGCATTACGCGCACACCCGAACCATAGCGGCTCTGCACGTTGATATCCTCCACATGCATGCGGATGATGATGCCCTCCAGGCTGATGAGAATGATATCGTCGGTGTCGTCGATGACCTTAAGCCCCGCGACGTGGCCTTTGCTGCCGTAGTTCCGGATTCCCAGGCCGCCGCGGTACTGGGTTCGGTAATCCCGCACGTCCGTGCGCCGCCCCTTGCCTTCTTCCGTAACGGTGAGCACCGTTGCGCCCTCGCGTACAACACCCACGCCCACAACGCTGTCGCCCTCTTTCAGGCGGATGGCGCGGACGCCTGTGGCCGTGCGGCCCAGCGGACGGGCATCGTTCTCACTGATGCGGATGGCCATGCCGTTCCGCGTCGCAACGATCAGCTCGTCTTCGCCGCTGGTGATACGAGTCCACGCAAGGGAGTCTCCCTCGTTCAGGTTGATGGCGATAAGTCCGTTTTTGCGGATGTTGCTGTAATTTGCCAGAGCCGTGCGCTTGATGACGCCCGCTTTTGTGACCATCGTCAAATAGCCTTCGGCGTTGTCGCCGCCGGGCACGCGCAGCATGCTTGTCACCTGTTCGCCGTCCTGCAGAGGCAGCAGGTTCACAATGTTCACGCCGCGGCTGGTACGGCTGCCCTCGTACACCTGGTATCCTTTCAGCCGGTACACGCGGCCCATATCCGTTACAAACAGGATATAGTCATGCGTAGAGGCAAGGAACAGCTCTTCCACAAAATCTTCATCCTTGCGGGACAAGGCTGTGATGCCGCGGCCGCCGCGGCGCTGCGCCTGATACGTATCCGACGGCTGCCGCTTGATGTAGCCTGCGTGCGTCAACGTGAACACGCTTTCCTCCTCGGGGATGAGATCCTCAATATCCACTTCGCCGGAGACATGGGCAATCTCGGTACGGCGGTCATCGCCGTACTTTTCACGCATGGCGTTCAGCTCATCCTCCACCACCTGCAGCACCTTTGCATCGTCGGCCAGAATGCCGCGCCAGTCGTCGATCTTCGTATGCAGGTCGCCCAATTCGTTCTCTATTTTCAAAATCTCAAGGCCCGCCAACTGGCCCAGTTGGAAATTGACGATGGCTGTTGCCTGCGGGTCGTCAAAACCGAATTTTTCCATGATGGCGGCTTTTGCCTCGGGCTTGCCGCCCTTGCACGCGCGAATCGCGGCGATGATCTCATCCACGATGTCCACGGCGCGGCGCAGGCCCTCCAGAATATGAGCGCGCTCCTCGGCCTTCTTCAGGTCGAACTGGGTGCGCCTGCGGATGACCTCATCCTGAAACGCCAGATATTTCTGAAGCATCTCTTTGAGCGTCATTACCTTGGGCACGCCCTTGTCCAGCGCCAGCATGATAACGCCAACGGTGTCCTGCAATTGAGTAAAGCGGTACAATTGGTTGAGCACCACCTGGGGGTTCGCCTCGCGCTTGAGTTCCACCACCACGCGCATGCCTTCGCGGTTGGATTCGTCGTTCAGGTCGGAAATGCCGTCGATCCGCTTTTCTTTCACAAGGTCCGCGATGTTTTCGATCATGCGCGCTTTGTTCACCATATAGGGGATCTCGGTGATGATGATCTGAAAACGCCCGTTGGATTTTTCTTCGATGGCAGCACGGCCGCGCAGCGTGATTTTGCCGCGGCCCGTGGCATATGCGGCACGGATGCCGCTGCGGCCCATAATGACGCCGCCGGTGGGGAAGTCCGGCCCCTTGATGTGCTCCATCAGGCCGGCCAGGTCGATGTCCGGGTCATGGATCAGCGCGACGATGCCGTCGATGACCTCCCGCATGTTGTGGGGCGGAATATTGGTGGCCATACCCACGGCAATGCCGCTGGAGCCGTTGATGAGCAGGTTCGGCACGCGGCAGGGCAGCACGCTGGGTTCCTGCTTGGACTCGTCGAAGTTCGGCACGAAATCCACGGTATCCTTTTCGATATCGCGCATGAGGTCCACGCTCATCTTGCTCATGCGGGCCTCAGTGTAACGGTAGGCGGCAGGGGGGTCGCCGTCCACAGAACCGAAGTTTCCCTGTCCCTCCACAAGCGGGTACCGCATGGAGAAATCCTGCGCCAGACGCACCATCGCGTCATATACGGATGCGTCGCCGTGGGGATGGTACGAGCCCAGCACCGCGCCGACCGTATCGGCGGACTTTTTGGTGGGATGAGACGGGTCGTTGCCGCGCTCGTGCATCGTGTACAGAATACGCCGGTGCACGGGCTTCAGGCCGTCGCGCACGTCAGGCAGCGCGCGGGCCGTGATGACGGACATCGAATAGTCGATGAAGGCGGACTCCATTTCCTCCTTGATGTCCCGGACGATGAGCCTCGTCCCTTCGGTTATCGTGTTATCAATCATGTTATCTTCCTATCTTTCAAAGGCACTTGTGCGCCGTGCTGCCCTGCAGCCGTGCGCTTTTTATACGGCATTGTCCGACGGGCCACGCCGTCAGACATCCAGATTCGCGTACTGGGCGTTCCTTTCAATGAACTCTTTGCGCGGCTCCACCTTGTCGCCCATCAGGATTGTGAACGCCTCGTCGGCGGCCATCGCGTCCTCGATGGTGATCTGCACGATCACACGGTGCTCCGGGTCCATCGTGGTCTCCCAAAGCTGCTCGGGATTCATTTCGCCAAGGCCTTTGTAACGGCTCACCTTGGTGCCCTGGCCCATCTCGGCGGAGATCTGGCTCATTTCAGGCTCGTTGTACGCGTAGCGTACCTGCTTGCCCTTCTGCAGCTTGAACAGCGGCGGCTGTGCGATATACACATAACCTCCTTCAATGAGCGGACGCATATACCGGAAGAAGAACGTGAGCAGCAGCGTGCAGATATGGCTGCCGTCCACGTCGGCATCGGCCATGATGAATACCTTGTGGTAGCGCAGCTTGGAGACGTCGAACTCCTCGCCCAGGCCGCAGCCCAGCGCCGTCACAACAGGAGTAAGCTTGTCGTTGCCGTAAATTTTGTCGATGCGCGCCTTTTCCACGTTGAGCATCTTGCCCCACAGCGGAAGGATAGCCTGTATTTTGGAATCGCGCCCCATCTTGGCGCTGCCGCCGGCGGAATCGCCCTCCACGATGTAGATTTCTGTTTTCGTGGGGTCCTTCTCACGGCAGTCCGCCAGCTTGCCGGGCATACGGCTGTTTTCCAGCGCAGACTTGCGGCGCACCAGCTCGCGCGCTTTTTTGGCGGCCTCGCGGGCACGGGCGGCCTGCATGGCTTTTTCATAAATGGCCTTTGCCACCGCCGGATTTTCTTCAAAAAATTCCTTCAGCTTGTCGTACACGATGCCGGAGACAAGGCCCCTTATCTCGGTATTGCCCAGCTTCGCCTTTGTCTGTCCTTCGAACTGCGCCTCCGTCAGCTTCACGCTGATGACGGCTGTCAGGCCTTCGCGCACGTCCGAGCCGGAAAGGTTGTCGTCCTTCTCCTTGATATAACCCTTTTCACGGCCGAAATCGTTGAACACACGGGTGAGCGCGGATTTAAAGCCCTCCTCATGGGTACCGCCGTCCGGAGTGTTTACATTGTTTGCAAAGGAAAGGATCAGCTCGTTGTAGCTGTTGTTATACTGAAGCGCCACTTCGGCGATGGAGTCGTTAAGCTGCCCCTTCAGATAGATTACGTCCGGGTGCAGCACCTCAAGCTGCCGCTTTTGGTGGATGTGGTCCACAAAGCTGCGGATGCCGCCCTCGTAGCACATGCTCTCCTGCTTTTCCTGCCCGGCGCGCTCGTCCGTCAGCGTGATGCGCACGCCGGCATTCAAGAACGCCTCTTCGCGCAGGCGTGTGTTCAGAGTGTCATAATCGTAGTCCAGCACCTCGAACATCTCAGGGTCCGGCTTGAACGTGACCGTCGTTCCGTCCGGTTCGTCCGTGGGGCCCAGATTCTGCAGGTCGGCGTCAGCCACACCGCGCTTAAAACTCTGTTTGTATGCCACGCCGTCCTTGCGCACCACGACATTGAGCCATTCGCTCAGCGCGTTAACGACGCTGGCGCCCACGCCGTGCAGACCGCCGGCGACCTTGTACCCGGAATTGTCACCGCCAAATTTGCCGCCCGCGTGCAGGATGGTGAATACCACGGTAACGGCCGGGATGCCCAATTTCGGCTGGATATCCACAGGGATGCCGCGGCCGTTGTCCGTTACGCGGATGATATTGCCCTCCCGGATATTGACCTCGATATGGTCGCAGAAGCCGGCGAGCGCCTCGTCGATGGCGTTGTCCACGATTTCGTACACCAGATGGTGCAGGCCGCGCGGCCCGGTGGAGCCGATATACATGCCCGGGCGCTTGCGGACGGCCTCGAGGCCCTCCAGCACCTGGATCTGGCTGCCGTCGTATTCATGCTGCGGATGTTGCTGTTCTGACATGACACATTCTCCAAACTTATAATTTTTCCGCCGTCCGCCACAGGGGGCGGGCGGGGAAAGAGGTGGTATTTCAAACGCGGCGCGGGCTTTACACGAAGAAAGCCGCGGCGGCGCGGAACCTGGGAGCCGCTCTATTTTCCGGCGGCTCCCTATTTTTCGATGTTGCTGATGCCGTCCACATACCCGCTGCGCTTTTTCAGCGTGCCCGCGGAGATCTGGCTGATGTATACGGCGGGCGATTCTCCCGTAGTTACGATAAAGCTTTTGGGCAGCTCGCCCGTCACAGTTACCACGCGGCCCGCTTTCTCGGCGGCCGCAAGATAATCGCGGGTGTGCCGGGAAAGCGAAGCAGTGTCCAAATCGAATATCCCGAGGATGTCCCGGGTGCGCACAATGCTCTCCTGTCCGAGATGAAGATACATAAAAACCTCCGTTTTTGGGTGATGCGTTTTGTGCTGCAGCCGCGCTTTTACAGCGCGTGCAGTATGCCGCCCTCCATGCGGTATACCCGGCCGCTGGTTCTGCGGAACAGATCCGGATCACAGGCGGTAACGATGGTCTGGCGGTGCTCCATTCGGCTGAGCAGGTAAGACTGCCGCGTTTCATCCAGCTCGGAAAGCACGTCGTCCAGCAGCATCACAGGATGCTCGCCCGTGATTTTTTGCGCGCCCGCAGCCTCGGCCAGCTTCAGGCTGAGCACAGCGCTGCGCTGCTGCCCCTGGCTGGCGAAAACCTTTGCCGCCCGGCCGTCGATGGAAATGGAAAAATCCTCCCGGTGAGGTCCCGCCGTACAGAAGCCTGCCGCGATGTCCCGCGCCCGGCTTTCCCGCAGCACGGGCGCAAGGCCCTTTTCCGGCTCGAAAGACGGCTCGTACTGAATGGCCAGCGTTTCGCTGCCGCTGGCGATGTCCCGGTATGTCCCCGTGATCTCCGGCTCGATGAGCGCAAGATATTCCTGTCTTTTTGCGCTGACAGCCGCACCGCTCTCGGCCAGCTTTTCGTCGAACACATCCAGCAGACCGTTCGCATCCGGCGTCTGCCAGTAGCTTTTCAAAAGGGCGTTCTTTTGCGTCACCAGCCGGGAATACTGGCGCAGAAGCGTCACATAGCCCGGATAAAGCTGACATAACGCTGCATCCAGAAAACGCCGCCGTCCCTCCGGACTTCCCTTCACGAGGCTCAGGTGGCCGGGGTCGAACACAACGGCCGTGAATGTTCCCGCCGCGTTGGCCGCGCGCCCGTAATCCACGCCGTTGACGCGCACAGTGCGCGCCTTGCGCGCGCCCGGCTGCCCGCCCACAAAAACGCGGATGCGGCTCTCTTTGCCAAAGCCCTGCGTTTCGCCCTCCGCTACGGCGTATCCGGCATTTTCGCGAATTAGTTCCGCATCCTTTGCGCCGCGGAAGCTTTTGCCTCCGGTCAGCAGCCACACGGCCTCCAGCAGGTTCGTCTTGCCTTGGCCGTTTTTTCCGCAGATGACGGTCAGCTCCCGGCCCGGCTCAAAACGCGCCGCCGGAATGTTGCGGTAATTTTCGACCTCCAGAGCTTTCAGGATCACGCGCCAGCTACCTCGATTTCACTTCCGCCGAAGGAGACGCGGTCGCCCGGGCGTATTTTTTTGCCGCGCATGGTGCAGGCCTCGCCGTTCACACAGACGAGTCCCTCCTGTACCACGGACTTGGCTTCGCCGCCCGTTTCACACAGGCCCGCGTATTTCAGCAGCGCGTCCAGCTTGATGAACTCGGTATGGATGACGATACGGTCAGTCATTTTTGAACCTCACAGGCAGAACGAGGAACAAAAAGTCGCCGCCGTCCTTGGGCAGTACTTTTACAGGCGAGAGCGGACCGCTCACCTCAAACACCAGCTTGTCGCAGCGGGAATACCGCAGTGCATCCAGCAGGTAACGGTTGTTGAAGCCGATCTCCACAGGTTCACCCTCAATTTCTGCATCCAGTTCGTCGACAACCTTGCCCAGCGTTGTCTGACAGCGCACGGTGATGTTGCCGTCGAAGGTGATGCGCAGCGGGTTTTTCAGACGCTCGGTGATGATGAGGCTTGCGCGCTCGATGGAATTTGAAAAATCACGCACGTCCACGGTAACACGGGTGTGATAGCCCTCGGGGATGACGCGCTTGTAATCGAGAAAATCCCCTTCGATCAGTCGGCTGATGACCGTGTAGGTGCGGGAAGAAAACACCACAAAACGGCGGTTGGCCGCAATGTGGACCACCTCGTCGTCGTCGGTGAACAGCTTGATGGCTTCCGCCAGCGTTTTGGCCGGGATGATGATGTTGATGTCTTTTGCGGCCTTTACGGGTTTTTCGATGATGGCCAGCCGGTAGCCGTCCAGCGCGACGACTGTCAGCTTATCCGGTTCTATGGCGAACAGTTCGCCGGTGTGGGCGGGTTTTTTGTCGTCTTGGGAAACGGCGAACAGCGTGGTCTCCACCATTTCGCGGAAAGTGGGTGTTTCCAGGTCCAGCGTATGGTCCGCGCCGGGGCTGGGCAGCTCGGGGAAGTCGCCGGGGTTCATACCCATGATATCGAATTCCGTAATGCCGCCCTTGATGGTGGTGGCGTTTGTTTCGGTGGCGGTTATCTCCACTTCGCTGCTGGACAGGCGGCGCACCATGTCGCCCAGCAGTTTGGCTGAAAGCACGACCTCGCCCGGCTCCAGTACGTTTGCCTCGATGCTTGTGGTGATGCCCATTTCCAGGTCGTAGCCGGTAAGCGTCAGGCTGAAGCCCTCAGCTTTCATCAGGATGCCTTCCAGCACCGGAATGGAGCTGCGCTGGGTGACGGCTTTGGACACGCCTGCCACGGCGTTAGACAGCAGGGTGCGGTCACAGATCATTTTCATGAGGAAGTTCTCCTTTGTTTGGATTTTTGAAAAATAAGCCTAAAAGAGAAATATGTGAATAGACGTAGTAATAGGGGCTGTGGATTTGTTGAATGTGTTTGATACATGCGCATTCCGCCGCGGTTTTTTCTAGGTTTTTGGGGCGTGAAAACGGTGTTGAATTTTTGTTGGATTTCAACACGGAGAATTTTAGGGTTTTGAAAGCCGTGGAAAACGATTGTTGAAAGTTGAAAACTATGTTGAAAACTTATCCGACCCGGCAGCTCTGATTTTACGTCAGGTCCGCACGTTTTTGATGATGTCCTCCACGGTCTCCCGCAGGCGGGTATCCGTTTCCAGCTTTTTCTGCATATCGTTGATGGAATACACAACGGTGGAGTGGTCCCGCCCGCCGAATTCGCTGCCGATGTCCTCCATGCTCATGCCGGTGATCTCCCGCACTACATACATGCTCACCTTGCGGGCGCTGGAAACATTGGAGCGCCGGGACGGCCCGCGCAGCATGTCGGCCGTCGTATTGTAAGTGCGCGCCACCTCGGACAATATTTTCTCCACGGTGATAGGAACGGGCTGTGTTTCGTTCAGGATATCCTTGATGGCGTTTTGAGCCGCGCCGATGACGGGCTGGATGCCTTCCAGCTTACGGTAGGCGTTCAGCTTTTTCACCGCGCCCTCCAGCTGACGGATGTTGTTTTTCAATCGGTTGGCGATGTACTCGGCCACTTCGTCCGGCATTTCCAGGCCCAGCAGATCAGCCTTGCGGCGGATGATGGCCACGCGCGTCTCAAAATCCGGCGGCTGGATGTCCGCCGTCAGGCCCATTTCGAAACGGGTGCGCAGGCGCTCCTCCAGGCTTTTGATCTCCTTTGGGGGACGGTCGCTGACAAGCACGATCTGCTTGCCAGCGTTATACAGCGTGTTGAAGGTGTGGAAAAATTCCTCCTGCGTGGATTCCTTGCCGCCGATGAACTGGATATCGTCCACCAGCAGCACGTCGGCCGCGCGGTATTTGTTGTGAAATTCCGCCGTGGTGTTGTCGTGGATGGCGCTGATGATCTCGTTGGTAAATTTTTCACCGTCCACGTATACGATGTTATAATCCGGGAAATTTTTATGGATTTCAAACTGGATGGCGCCGAGAAGGTGCGTTTTGCCCAGGCCCGAACCGCCCCAGATGAACAGTGGGTTATAAGCGCCGGATGGATTCGCCGCAACGGCCTGCGCGGCTGCGTGGGCAAACTTGTTGGTGGAGCCGACGATGAAGTTTTCAAACGTAAATTCATAATTGCCGCCGCCGGGCACCTCGGCGGGCGCCTGTTCGACAGGCGCCGGGATGGTGAGCTCCACATCGATGTCAAAACCCAGCAATTCCTTGAACGCCTCACGCAAAAGGTCCTTATAGCGCGTCTCCACGATGCCCTTTACAAAATCCGAGCGCACGGAAAGCGTGGCCACACTGCCCTCAAAGGACACTGGCTCGATGCCGTCGATGAAAAGATTGTAAGTCGCCAGCACAAGGCGTTCCTTGCAGTACTCCTTTACAGCGGCGAAAACCTCGTCGAATGAACTCATAGTATGAAAAACAACTCGCAAACAATTCAATGCAATATTGATAAGATTATATCACATTTTTTCATACAGAACAATTCTTTCCTCTACATTACTTTATTTACAATATAGAATACCCTGATAGCGTTGCCGCACGCGGTCTGTTTGAAACATGCGGACGGAAAAAACCGCGCGTGTCCCCCGGCGGCGGATGCAGGCGGGTGGAAAAAGGCAGAAAAGTGTTGACACAGAGCCGCTTTTTCGGTTATACTCTTATGTTGCAAGGCTGTCTCTGCCAGCAGAGACGGCTTTCTAGACAAGAGCAGAGACGGTACTACAAGATGTTGTGGTTCCATCAGGGAGGAGCTTTTTTTATGAAACGTACATTCCAGCCCAAGAAGCGCCACCGCGCCACAAAGCACGGCTTTTTGGCCCGCAGCAAGAGCAGCAACGGCCGCAAGGTCCTGGCCGCCCGCCGCGCCAAAGCCCGCGCGAAGCTGGCTGCCTGAGAAGGCGGCGCTCAGCAGCGTTCGGGCCGGCGTTTCTGCCGGCCCGCGCAAATGCGTCTGCGTCCCGGCCGGGATGCGGAAAAAAGAAAACGGCGCGCCCTGCGGCGCCGCCGTGAAGCAAGGCCACTGGCAGGTGGCCTTTTTGCGTATACCATGAAATGAAAGGGCCTTACCCATGCGTTATCATCCCCTGACACGCAACAATGAGTTCGCGCGCGCATACACGCGCGGAAAATCGTTCGTGCACCCGCATGTGGTGCTGTATGTGAACAAAAATCGTCTGGGCCGCACGCGCGTGGGCATCACCGCAAGCAAAAAAATAGGCAACGCCGTAACGCGCAACCGCGCGCGCCGCGTTCTGCGGGCCGCGCTGTACGAGGTGCTGCCGCCGGACGTGGGCGGGTACGACCTGGTGCTGGTGGCCCGCGGCCAGACACCGCGCCTGAAAAGCACACAGGTGGCGAAAACACTGGAAAGGCAGCTGCGCGCCGCCGGCCTTGTGCAGGAATGAGTTTATGGTGAAGCGCTTTCTCATTTTTCTGATAAAAGGCTATCAAAAATTTATTTCGCCGCTTTTGGGTGATAACTGCCGTTTTTATCCCACCTGCTCGGCTTATGCCATCGAAGCGCTGCGGGTGCACGGCGCGCTCAAAGGCAGCCTTTTGGCAACCTGGCGCATTCTGCGCTGCAACCCCTTCGGCAGGCCGGGGCTGGACCCGGTTCCCCCAAAGGGAAAATGGCGCAATGACCCGCCCACTCCGCTGCGGCCCGGACAGGCTCCGGCTGAGGATGGTGGGGAGAGGGAATAAGGAATGAGGCTGCGCCGCTTTCCGCACGGACACCGAAATACGCGCCGCATGCGCACGGCGCGTCCCACTTCACATAAAAAAAACGCCCGGGCGCAGGGCAGAATAGGACAGCGAATATGAATTTCTTAGGTTTCCTCGCACCCCTTCTCGGCATCATTATGGAATGGATCTACAAGCTGATCCCGAGCTACGGCTGGACGCTCATCATCTTCACGCTGCTCACGAAGATACTGATGTTCCCGCTCAGCGTCAAGCAGCAGAAGAGCACGGCCCGGATGTCGGCATATCAGCCCATGATGCAGGAGATACAGAAAAAATGGGCCAATGACAAGAACCGCCAGCAGGAGGAACTGATGAAGTTCCAGCAGGAGACGGGCATGTCCATGACGGCGGGCTGCCTGCCTATGGCTGTGAACTTCCTGGTGCTTTTCGGCCTCATCGAAGTTGTTTACCGTCCGCTGCAGTACATCCTGCGTGTGCCAAAGGAACTGATCGACAAAGCCGTGGAGCTTGCGAACAGCGCACTGGGCATGAACCTGATGGCAAACAATTTTACGGTTCAGAACGACATCATCAACGCGGTCAAATCCTCGCCGGACGTGTTTTCCAGCGTGTTCAGCGCGGACCAGATCGCCAGCATCAGCGATTTTAACTTTATGTTCCTGGGCATCGACCTTTCCCGGGTGCCCCATTTTGCTTTTGACGCGGCCAGCCTGATGCTGATGATCATCCCCATCCTCTCGGTGGTGACGATGATCCTTTCCCAGATCATCACCATGAAGATGAGCGGACAGGAGATGCAGGGCGCCATGAAGTGGATGCCCTGGATCATGAGCCTGATGTTCGTGTACTTTGGCTTTACGGTGCCGGTCGGCTTCTCTCTGTACTACACCGCTTCCAACGTTGTGATGCTCGTACAGTCCATTATCCTGAAGAAAATGTACGACCCTGAAGAGATGAAAAAGCAGGTCCAGGCGGAAATAGAAGCAAAACGCGCGGAAAAGAAGAAAAAGAAACAGGTAAAAGTGACCACAGACGACGGCAGGGAACAGGTAAAGGAAGTAAGCGAAGCAGAGCTTGCGCGCATCCGCCTTGCCCGCGCCCGTGAGTTGGACGAAGAACGCTACAAAGACGAATAAGCCCCCGGGCTTTCAAGGAGGGATATTTCCATGCGTGAAGTGATCAAAACAGGCAGAACGGTGGAGGACGCCACCGAGCTGGCGCTGGCCGAGTTGGGCGTAAGCGCCGAAGAGGCGGGCATTGAAGTGCTGGAGCTGCCCCAGCGCAGGCTGTTCAAGAGCATCCCGGCCAAGGTGCGCGCCTATGTGGAGGATGAGGAAGTCCCTGAGGCGCCTGCGCCCAAGGAAGAAAAGCCTTTGCCAAAGGCCGCGCCGAAAGCAGCCGAGTCGCCGGACGCCCCCAAGGCCGGGGCCCCTGCCGCGCAGCCGGAGCAAGCACAGCCCGCTGCAGGGCCTGTTGAGGAGCCCATCGACCTGGAGCAGAACCCTAAGGCCCGCGAAGCGGTGGAGTATCTGAAGGAGATCTGCGCAAAAATGGGCGCGCAGGGCCTGACCATCACGCCCGTCAAACAGGGCGAGGCCACCATCCTGAAGGTTGAGGGCGAGAGCGCCGGTACGCTGATCGGCCACCGGGGCGAAATGATGGAAGCGCTGAGCTACCTGACAAGCCTTGTGGCAAACCGCGCGGGCGGCGACTACATGAAGATCGGTCTGGACATCAACCATTACCGCTCCAAGCGCGAGGCAAACCTGACAGCGCTGGCAAAGCGCATCGGCGCGAAGGTGGCCCGCACGGGCCGCGGCCACACGCTGGAGCCCATGAATCCCTATGAGCGCCGCATCATCCATTCCGCCATCAGCGAGATGGAGGGCGTAAAGAGCGAGTCCATCGGTGAGGGCGCAAACCGCCGTGTTGTTATTTCCAGCACCAATCCCAGCGCCCGCCCCCCGCGGGATAACCGCGGCGGCAAAGGCGGCAAGGGCGGCCGCCCCGCAGGACGCGGCGGCCGTGACGGCGCGCGCGGCCCGCGCCCGCCCCGCAAAGACGGGGAATACGCGGCCCGCACCAGCACTCCGGCCCGTGAATTTGCGGACCGCCCGCGCGACCCAAGCGCCGCGCCCACGGTACCCAAGCGCACTGAGACCATCAACGACGGCGCGGATCTGCCTCTGTACGGCAAAATCGAACTGTAAGCGCATATAACTGCCATCGGCGCTCCTT
>ERZ1504179.195-NODE-195-length-17218-cov-4.513605_pt1 | contig 17218 bp, 20 predicted proteins | sample MGYA00574904_ERZ1504179 | MGnify/ENA primary metagenome ERZ1504179 (study PRJEB39906, sample SAMEA3182112) | gut metagenome | biome: human; feature: gut; material: Stool; isolation source: human stools | place: Canada | collected 2013-05-06 ... | reverse complement strand
GCCGCTACCAGAGCGGCGGCCAGAGCCTTGGGGGCCTGACCTGCGAAATCCGCAATTTGGCTTTGAGTCTCCTCACTCTCCAAGCCATCGCTGATCAGGACCACCGTCTCCTCTTTCTGTAAGGACAGCCGTATCACTTCCGCCTGGTGTGCCTCTCCGATTCCCACTCCAGGCGGGGGAGCGGCTGTCCCCATCTTTTTGGCGCTCCGCCGGTGCTTTAAATAGCTGGGAGCAGCGCCCCATTTATATAGTCCGGCCCGGCCTGTGTCCAGGTGCAGCTCCAGTAGATCTGCCGTGGAAAAGCCGCCGGTCTCTCGCAATACGTAAAGGTCGTTCAAGGTTCCCAGCGCCTCGGATGCGGGCATTCCCGCTTGGAGAAGGCCCGTGAGAATGCGCAGGGCGCTTTCGCTCTCCTGAGCCGCTCCTGGCCCCGTGCCCATACCGTCGCACAGCAGGACGTAATATCGCAGACCTGGTCCGGGGAAGTGAGCCCCCCGGTCTCCGGAAGCCAGAAGTCCAAACCTGCCTGCAGAAGCAATCCCCAGCTCCACCCGGTAGCGGGCCCGGGGCTCCGGTTCGGTGAGGCTTTGGGCCGTATCCTGGAGGTACCGGGCCAGAAACCGGTACTGATTTCCCAGAGCCATCCGCCCCTCCTGGAGCCGGGCCCGGCACTGACGGCGCAAGCGCAGGCCGGACAAAGCCCCGTTGATGGACTCCAGAAAGGCCTCCGGACGGCGGCACCGGTCCAGAAAGGCCGGGGGCAGATCTTCCGGGGCAATGTAGCGCTGATCCAAAAGCCGGGGCGCAGCGGCGCTCAGCAGCTGACAGGTTTCCTCTGCCTCCCGATTCCAGCAGGTTTCCCACCGGGTACAGCTCCGGCAGACGGTGTTAGCGGCCTGATCATATAAGGTGGCAGTGTCTTGCCCTACCGCACTGGGGAGCTCCCGGCTCAGGATTTCCTGAAGGTATTCCAGCACTCCAGCGGCAGTCTCCAAACGGCTGGCAGTCTCCAGTGAGGAGGGGGCCGGCGCCGAGGCATCCGGCCGGGCCTGGCCCGGGAACAATCCGGCAGCCAACCCGCCTGTCCCCAGTCCCAGGAGTACGCACGGGTCAAAGGTGCCAGCTACATACATGACGGGCAGAGACCACAGTGCGGGGCACAGGACGGAGAGAAACCGGCTTCGCCTGGCAAGCAGGGAGCGACACAAAAAGCCGACGCAGAGCACCGGGGTCACAGGAACCGGAGTAATCCGGGATAAATCCACAGCCAGACCACACAGGACAGCCCCAGGCAGCCCCGCCGTCCCGGTTCCCATACAGGTGAGAAAGGCCGCCACGGCCAAGCCTACATCCAAAACCCGAAACCATACCACCTGGCACAGACCAAGCACCAGCATGGCCCCGGCGCAGGCGTCAGCCAGGGTACCCCGTTGGGTCTGTACCTGCCGGAATACTGCGGCAGAACCGGCCGCACAGGCCACCCGCAGCAAAAAGCCCACAAAGCCCAGACGGTCTACGGCGCCCCGGGCCAGGAGAAAGACCAGCCCCAGGACCGCGGTTATGGCGCCACATAGAGCCGGAAGGAACCAGCTCCGCTTCCTGAGCTCGGTTCCGGCAAAGAATGCGGTGGACAACAGCCCTACCACCACCCCGGCCAGAGGCTCCAGGCAGGCCGCTGGCCCCCAGAATAGAAGATATCCGGCACAACTGCCCCCTGCCGCGGCCAGGACGGTCCAGTCGGCCTCCAGGCCTACCAAAAAGCCCAGGGCCAGGGGCAGGGGCGTACTGCCGGAGGCAGCCGCAGAGAGAATCAAAGCCAGCAGCGCTGCCCGCCCGCACCGGACGGCTCCCCGCACCCAGGGCATGTCCGCCAGAGCCCGGATTTCTCGCCGCAGATTCCGTCGCCGGGGCGTCGGCGCCCGGGTTGGATTTTTCATGGAGCAACGCCTCCAGTCAGGTTTTCTTAGATTTTATCACGACTCTACCGGCGCTTTCTGTCGGGAAAAGGCGGCCGGTCCAGAAAAGAAAACCTGTCCGATGCCGTCTGGACAGATCCGGACGGGTCTGCTATAATCAAAGATCATGGACTGGACGCTATGTCGGCGGCATCGCGTTGCTGAACTTCCAGGAGTATACGGAGCGGTATCATCTATGTTACATCGAATTTACTGCCTTCCAATTGAAGATACGGTGCTCATTGCGCTGTTTGTCTGTCTGGCCTGGACGCTGACAGGCGGCGTGCTCTGGAGCCGCGCGCCCTGGGGGAGAAGGCTCTGGCGGGCGGGCTGCGGAGTACTGGCTGCTGTTTGGCTCTGCGTGGTACTATATACCACCTTGCTTTCCCGCGCCCCGGGGGTGTATGAGGCGCATCTGGTTCCCCTGTTTCAATTGCGCCAGGCCCTTTTTTGCGGCAAGCGGGAGCTGTTGCGCTCGGCTTGGATGAATGTACTGCTGTTCATCCCTGGCGGTCTCACTGTCCCAGAGCTCCTGCCCCTTGGGTGGACGCCCCGGCGGCGGGTTTGGCTGGGGTTGCTCACCCTGGGGCTTCTCAGCGTCGGCATTGAGCTGCTGCAGTTCCACTGGAGCCTGGGCCAAGCGGAGACCGATGATTGCTTGGCAAATACCTTGGGCGCTACGCTGGGTCTCATGGTATTTCGCCTGCGGATGTGGACGGCAGCTTGCGAATCACACAAAAATGCCGGCCTTTTGGACCGGCAGTGATCTTGTTTCTCACTACGAAGGAGGTTCCTTATGGCAGAAAAGCACTATGATTTCTTTCAGAATCGGCTTTGCGAGTACTACCCTTGCCACCCCGGTGCAGACCCCGAGACCTTCAGCTGCCTGTTTTGCTACTGTCCGCTCTACGCCCTGGGTGACCGCTGCGGCGGCAACTTTCACTACACCCCCAACGGCATCAAAGACTGCACCCATTGCCTTCGTCCACACATCCGGGAAAACTACAGCAAAATCCTGGAAAAAATGCCGGAGATTTTGGAGTTGGCGAAGAAAGATAGGGGAGAGGCCTGATTGGGAATGTTTGCACGTTCCCGGCGATCTGTGTTGGGATCGATTGCAAAAACGCCCCAACTGGCCGCTGCCAGCTGGGGCGAATTCATACACGTTTGCAGACGGAGAAGGGGGCGGGATATGCCCAAGGTTTTTGGCTCGAAAGCAAGGGTTTGCGACAGACCCATTTTCTTTTTATGGTCTAACATGGTGCGTGGATCTTCTTTATACTGCCTCCTTTTCTGCATATGATTACAGCTGAGTATGTGCGGAAAATCAAGCAATCACTCTGCGTTTCTGCATATACCAGGGCGAATGATATGCAGAAAACAGTCTCGTTATGCACATGGCGTCTGATCTATGATGCAGATACGTCAGATCTTCCCCCCACCTCTTGGGACATATGTCTGGCATGTGTAACAAAAGAATGCCGACTGTAGACTGGGACAGTTGTCTGGATATGGTCAAAGACCAGTTGATTTTTCCATGTCCTATGTGGTAGAATGAGGCTTAACCGCTTCCAGGCGCGGATCTGGTTCGGTTCTCCTTTTCCATACTGCTACAGAGAGGAGCACGTCCATCCATGCGCATTTTTATTCTGTCTGGCAATACCGGCGAGGGGCATAATTCCGCTGCCAAAGCCATTGCAGAAGTCTTGACTGCCCGTGGCATTTACAGTGAGCTGACCGACGGCTTGGCCTTTTTGTCTCCGGAGTTTTCCAAATTCATCAGCAACTGGCATGTCCGGATTTATAAGCGGGCGCCCCTGCTGTTTCACGCTGGCTACCGCATGGCAGAAAATCACGATCCTGCGCCAGAGGATGCCTCTATGGTATATAAGGCCCTCTCCTTTGGGGCGAAGAAGCTGTACGCTGCCCTGGAGACGGGGCATTATGACGCGGTGGTTTGTACCCATGTTTTTGCCGGTCTGGTGATGCGCCGGGTCTGCCAGGATTATCCCATTTCCATTCCCCACTACCTGGTGGCCACAGACTATACCTGCAGCCCGTATGTGGCCGAGGCCCAGGCCGACGGGTATTTCATCCCGGATGAGAAGCTGATTCCCGAATTTGTCCGGTGTGGCATTCCCCAAGAGAAACTCATTCCCACGGGCATTCCGGTGCGCCAGATTTTCTTCACGCCCGGCAGCCGCTCAGCCAGCCGGGCCGCCCTTGCCATCCCAGAGGACAAGCGGGTGGCGCTTTTGATGAGCGGCAGTATGGGCTGTGGCCCCATCAAGCGCCTGGCCCGCCGGCTGACGGAGATGCTGCCGGAGGATGGTTTGCTTGTCGTCATCTGCGGCCACAATGAGAAGCTGTACGAGGGCCTTTTGGAGCTGGGCAACCGGTCCAATCTCCGGGTTCTGGGATTTACGCAGGAGGTGCCTGCCTATATGGATGCGGCGGACCTGATGCTCACCAAACCAGGCGGTCTCAGCTCCACAGAAGCTGCGGCCAAGGGCTTGCCCATGATCTTCATTGACGCAGTGGGCGGCTGCGAAGGCCGGAATTTGGAGTTTTATACCCGCTATGAGCTGGCGGAGACGGCGGATTCTGTGAACCGGCTGGCCAAGCTGGTTTGCAGCAACCTGGCCGACCCGGACAAGCTCCGGTCCATGTCCCAAACCCTGCGGACCAACCTCTGCCACAACGGCGGTGTGGAAATCTGTAATTATCTCACCGGACAAAGGAGGGTGTCCACATGACCGATTACCGGCGCTTTCGCCTATCCAAGCTGAACGATCCGGAGTTTTCTCACCTGAAACTGCTGCTGTATTGGCCCATTTACGGCCTGGTTTTTCTGACGCTGGAGCGGTTTTTGCACCTGGATTACCACACCATCTACACGCCGTTGGACGACCTGGTGCCCTTCTGCGAGTACTTCCTCTTCGCTTACCTGTACTGGTTTCTCTTCCTCATTGGCATGCACCTGTATCTGCTGCTGTTTGACACAGAGGGATTCCGGAAGTTTATGTGGTTTATCATCCTGACCTACAGTGTCACCTGTATCATCTACGTCATTTACCCCAGTCAGCAGGAATTGCGTCCGACAGTCTTTGCCCGTGACAATTTCATGACTCGCTTCATGGCCGGGTTCTACGAATTTGACACCAATACCAATGTTTGTCCGTCGCTCCATGTCATTGGCTCTCTGGCGGTCCTGGCCGCTGCGTGGAACACTCCCCGCTTTGCCACCGTCTGGTGGCGCGTGGCGTTTACCATTCAGGCGGTCCTCATTTCTATCTCGACGGTCTTCCTGAAGCAGCACTCCCTTTTGGATATTCCACCTGCTGTGGCCATCTGCGCGGTGGCCTATTACCTGGTGTACATACGCAAGCCCCGGCGGAAAAACGCTGCCTCTTAATTGGGCACTCCAATATGGCATCCCCCCGGCAAGCCGGAACTCCATTCCGTCTCGCTGGGGGGATTGTGTATTTGGTGCAGTTTGGATTTCTTATGGGCAGATTTGGCGGATGATCGCTGGGTCTTTGATCTTCCGATCGATAAGGTATAATAAGTTGCGCAAATTGAAAAAGGCAAAAAAGTAGACACGGCCTACCGGTCTCTGGTAGAATGAAGTTGCTACACGAGCATTCGAAAGGAGACGACAAACCATGTCCAACAACATTGTACAGTTTAACGAGGAAATGATCAAGGGGCAAATCAAGGAATTGGTACGAGGCAGCGTGGAGGAGACTCTCAACAAACTGCTGGAGGCCGAGGCGGAGAAACTAACCCAGGCGGCCCGCTACGAGCGCAGCGAGGCCCGTCAGGTCTACCGCAGCGGTCACTATGACCGAAACCTTACCACCACCTCCGGAGACGTGACGCTCCATGTGCCCCGGCTCAAGGGCATCTCCTTCGAGACTGCCATTATTGAACGCTACCGCCACCGGGAGAGCAGCGTGGAGGAAGCCCTTATTGAGATGTACCTGGCAGGTGTGTCTGTGCGTCGAGTAGGGGATATTACCCAAGTGCTGTGGAGAAGTAAGGTATCAGCCTCTACCATCAGCGATCTGAATAAAAAAGCCTATGTCAATATCGAAGCCTGGCGCAACCGTTCTCTGCAAGGCGGCAAGTACCCGTATGTGTATGTGGATGGCATCCACCTCAAACAGAATTGGGGCGGAGAATACGAAAATGTAGCTGTTTTGGTTGCGATTGCTATCAATGAGGATGGCTACTGTGAGGTTTTGGGCGCTGCTGAGGGTATGAAAGAAGACAAAGCCAGTTGGGTCAGCTTCTCGTAGTGGCTTCACGGACGAGGTCTTGAAGGTGTAAAGCTCATTGTCGGAGACAAGTGCCTGGGAATGCTGGAGGCTGTGGGAGAGGTATTTCCCGAGGCCAAATACCAGCGCTGTGTGGTACATTTCTACCGGAATGTGTTTTTTGTTGTTCCCAAATCCAAGGTCAAAAATGTGTCGAAAATGCTCAAGGCGATCCATGCTCAGGAAAGCAAGAAAGCATCCCGTGAGAAGGCTGCCAAAGTGGTTAATGAGCTGAGCCATGAAACTGCCGGAGGCTGAAAAGAAAGTAGAGGCTGGCATTGAGGAAACGCTGACATACTGCGACTTACCATCTGAGCATTGGGTCAAGATCCGTACAAACAATGTAATCGAGCGGCTGAACCGTGAGACCCGGCGCAGGACGAGAGTAGTGGGAGCGTTTCCGGACGGGAACTCTGCTCTGATGCTGGTCTGTGCCCGGCTGCGCCATGTAGCTGGAACCCGGTGGGGCATCAAGAAGTACATGAACATGAAGCATTTGGAGGCCATGGAGCAAGATATGGCAGTCGGCTGATAGCAGTCAGATCACAAATGGTCAAGGGCAAGACGAGCGGCGTACCGCCGCCCTCAATGCCAACAGGTTAAGGGCTCTCGGCAAAATAGCCGAAAATTGGTGGTAATTTTTGTTAAAAAAGTCAATTGAAAAGTTGGGAAATTCCCTAAAATCAAGGCAGAACTTTGGCTTTTGAGGTGATTTTCTTGAAGACGTCGGATTCTCTGAAGAAAATTCTGGAGTACCTTCGCCAGTTGATTTTAAACAATTCCTTTCTGGAGCGTAGCCGGGTCCATTCTCGCGATTTTACCCGGGTGAGAAAGCTGCCATTTTCTCGCCTGATGTTTCTCTGTCTCAATTACGTAACACGTCCCATGTTTACGGAAGCTGTACAATTTTTTAGAAATGTGATCGGGGTGGATGAATTCGTGACACAACAATCTCTGAGCGAGGCTCGGCAAAAGGTCAAATATGAAGCATTCCAGGAAATCTTTGAGTCAATCCTGGGTCAGGCCCTCACTGTGGAAGATTTTGAGCTTTTCCACGGTTATCGCCTGCTGGCAATCGATGGAACCACCATCCAACTGACAAATGTTCCGGAGATTCAAGAAGCATTTGGAGACAAAACACCTGCACAGGGAGAAGTATTTGCTCGAATGTCTATGATTCTGGATGTAAAAAACGGATGTATTATGGATGGTGAGCTGGCGCCCTTTCATATCGGGGAACGGCAAATGGCAATCCAGGGAGTCCGTCGGCTTTCCAAATGGGCGGGCAAGTGTTTGTATCTGATGGATCGAGGTTACTGGTCCCCAGAATTATACGAAACGATCCTGGAAAGTGGCAGTTCCTTCCTTGCCAGGGTTCCAAATGGGGTGACTACAGAAGTACGCTCGGGGGCGGAGCAAATCAGCATCCAACATCAGGGAAAGAACTATTGCCTGCAATGCAAACGCATTCTGCTCAGCAGCGGTGAGGTAGAGACCCTTGTTACCAACCTCCCGGAAGAAGAACTATCCGACAAAGAACTGGAAGAGGTATACCATCTTCGCTGGGGAATTGAGACAAAATACAGGGAGTTAAAAAGTTACTTAAAGATCGACACCCTACCAGGGAAGACATACCAGACAGTGATGCAGGATTTTTACGCTACGCTGACAGTTTCCAATATGGCCGCATTTGCCGGATGTATTGCGGGAGCAGAAATCACAGAAAAGCAGGCAGGAAAGGGCAACCAATATGCCTATGGTCCGAATAAGAGCGTCATATTGGCAGTTTTGAAAGACCATTTAATTGCGGCGATTGCCTTGGACGATCCAGTGGAGCGTCTGTGGCACTTCGACACAATTCAGAAGGCCTTGTCCGCTCGTCCGGTTAAACGACCGGGGCGTTCTGTACCAAGGCCGGGCAAAACAGCTGGAAAGAAAAAGCGAGGGAAACGTTCCCCATTGTAATATGTTACAATTTTGGTGGGCACTAATTGTGCATATTGACGATTTTTTGCCCCCCGATTTACCTTGCACCTTTGGGCCCCTTAACCTGTTGGCATTGCCGCCGCCCTTGACCCCTTGCTCCCTGGCTGCTTGTGAAGTAGCCAAGGGGCGGTAGCCGCCCCCTGTAATAGATTTCTACCAGGTTCCCAAAAAATTTGCGCATAACTCTTGACACTACCTCCTGCGTGTGCGGGCCCTAGTGATCCTGGGTCGGCTGGGTAAGCTGGACTAAGCCCAAAGCATAAAATTATCCCCCTCCTGCAGTTTCGGCTGCTGGGAGGGGGATTCCTATCTAATTTCATACTTCTTTTTCAAATTATTATGCGTGTTGTACCTAATGTAGCCCTTATTTTGCAGTCTTCCGACAACAATTCCTGCATCTATTTCTTGTGCACGCGCAAATTTGATAATTGCTGCTTGAGAAAAGTCGCCAGCACGGGCAAATTCATTAAATGAATTGCTCGGTATCAATATCTCTTCTGCAAATTTATCTGCCTGCAACTCATCTTCGTTATAGGTACCCTGCCGCTGGCTAATATGCCCATAAACAATATGGGCTACTTCGTGAAACAAGCTAAACCAAAAACGGTCAGCATCTTTTCCACGAACAGTCATGCCAATTATGATTTTGTCTTTATCGTAAAATGTGGCTCCGTGTAAAAACGATCCTCCAATATGGGGGAGAAAAACCAGTGCAACTCCGCAACTCGCAAAAATATTCCGTAGTTCTTTACAAAATAGCTCCGGATCAACAGATGTCATTCCTCTTATCCTTGGAATTTGCCGTTTTAACTCACCAATATTAACAGGCTGAGTGGTGATAGACCTCGCTTCTAGCTTGGCACGCTGCGCCCATGCGTACAGAGCATAATCTGCACTGTTGCTTTCAGACAATTTTCTATATGCAATTCCGGGCATAAGGTGGCTACCAGGATTTTGCAATAGCTCCAATCGCGCAACCTCGAAAAACTTACGCAAATTCAAGACTCTTTCTGCTGGCTTATTAGTGGTTGGCACCCAACAATTTTTCGCCATTTCATTGTACGGAAATTCTTTGGAAATTCTAATGTCTACATCCAGCTCATTTTCAGCCTTTATCTTGGCGAGCTTTTCACAGTAAATGGCCTCTAAATTGTTCCAAAAGCTTGCTTGGATACCCAGAACCATCTCTAGTCGGAGTGCTACATCAGAAGTAAGACGAACTTGGCCATTAATTAATTGGCTTATGTGCTTTTCGGACATTCCCATTCTTGATGCAAATTCTTTTTGGCTTATTCCCCTATCCTCGAGCTGCTCTTTAATTGTTGCGCCAGGTGGTACAGCGATAAATGAACGGCTCTGCACCATATCAAATTCCTCCCTTCTGCGTGCAATTCAATGATAATCCACAATTTCTAGTATTTTCACAATCTGGACGTCGTCTCCTTTCTTCTTAAAAACAAGTCTGTATGGGTGGACAAGGTCCATCGCATATTGCCCCTTGCGATTGGCATCTAAAGCATGGCAACGACCAATCCTAAACTGTAACAACGTTTCAACTGATGGCGCTGCAGAAATTTCACTTATCCGCTGTTGAATTTTTCCTGCCATCTTCGGCCCGTATTTCTTTGTTGCTTCGTAGGCATTGGTGCACACTTTTTCAAGTCTGTCGTTATTATATTCAATTTGCAGCAAGCCTACACCTCACCCTCTGTTTACCTGAAAGGTAAATTTATTGTACCGCGGCTGCATGGCAATGTCAAGTTTTTTGTAAGGTGAAAATGCTGTTAGCAAGCGTAGCTGGGAGATGATGGCTTGGAGTGTCAGCATAACCTTCGTTCGCCCAATCTATACTTACTGGCCTGGCACGCCACACTAATTAAGGGCAACTGTGAGTTCCTAATCAGTATGGCGAAGTATAATCGGGTGCAGCGGCCACCGGGTACAAGGCCGGGTTGATGTCGCGGCAAATTCACACAAAGTAATCCGCCCTTGCCTTTTTAGGAGGGGTCTTTTTCTATTTACTATGAGAGGTGACTACTAATTCTTTTTGGATGTGATAGACCATAATCTCAATAAATTCCGATGCAGTAGGTGGCCCGCTCATCGGATACCCCGCCATTTTGATCAGCCCATCCCGATTTACCTCCCAAGCCTTCTCCACTACCGTACGTATATTCCGCTCTACGGCGCTCCACGTGCAGTTGCACTGTTCTGCTGCCGGTATGTAGATGCCCTTTTTCACACGGAGTAACCGGTCTTCGTCTTCCAGTGCCAACTGTATGACAACGACAGTCCGTTTTTGTGAGATGTAATTTTTGCCGATGCCGAGCTCCCGTAGCGTGTCTTGAATGATTTTCATATGTTCCATGATTTAATCTCCCCTCTGTTGTTACATGGAGATTTTACGACAGAAATCACGAATATTCAGGGTTGTCGACAAAAAATAGCAAAATAAAAATGATAGTAGGCCCCTGAAATGGGGCCTACTATCATAACCTTTCTTCGTGGCCACTGACGAGGTGGCCACTTTTATTTTAGCATAGTTGCCTAGCAGTGACAAGTAGAAAATACCGGAAAAGTTGGGATATCGCCGCGCAAGTAACCCGAAACGTAACCTCAAACCGCACAGATAACCTCAATTTAACCCCAATTCTCCTTGTCAAAGCTTATCAGGCTTTATCAAATTTTGCTATAGAAAATCCCCGGAATCTTCGCGATTCCGGGGATTTTTGGATATACCAGTATTTTAACGCTTGCTGAACTGAGGAGCCCGACGGGCGGCCTTCAGACCGTACTTCTTTCTCTCCTTCATTCTGGGGTCGCGGGTCAGGAAGCCGGCGGCCTTCAGAGCGGTGCGGTACTCGGGGTTCACGGACAGCAGAGCCCGGGAGACGCCGTGACGGATGGCGCCGGCCTGGCCGGTGACGCCGCCGCCGGCGACGGTGCAGATGATGTCCACCTTGCCCACCATGTCGGTGGTAACCAGGGGCTGCCGGACCAGGAGCTTCAGGGTGTCCAGGCCGAAGTAATCGTCGATGTCCCGGCCATTGATGATGATGGAGCCGGTACCGTTCTCATAAACGCGAACCCGGGCGATGGAGGACTTCCGCCGGCCGGTGCCGTAGGCATACTTTTTCTTGCTTTCGTACATGTTGTATTACACCTCCAAATCAATCCTGGGTCCAGGGCTCGGGCTTCTGGGCGGCGTGCTTGTGCTCTGCGCCCTTGTAGAGCTTCAACCGGGTGAGGGCGGCGCGGCCCAGGGTATTCTTGGGCAGCATTCCCTTGACGGCCAGCTCCATGGCATAATCAGACCGCTTCTCCATCATCAGACGAGCCTTGGTCTCTTTCAGGCCGCCGATCCAGCCGGAGTGCCGGCGGTACAGCTTCTGCTCGGCCTTTTTACCGGTGAGAATGGCCTGATCGGTGTTGATGATGATCACAAAGTCACCGCAGTCCACGTTGGGGGTGAAGTCGGTCTTGTGCTTGCCCCGCAGCAGATTGGCGGCAATCACAGCGGTCCGGCCCAGGGGCTTGCCCGCTGCATCGAGAACGTACCACTTACGCTGTACGGTCTCCTTCTTGAGTAAGGTAGTGGACATGGTTGTTTTCCTCCATTTCAAAAGGGCGTGGGCCCCCGAGAGAAATATTTTTTGACAAATCCGGCCAATGGGCGTACAATATCCCACACGCGCCTGTTTTTTATACCACAGGGCGAAAACAAAGTCAAGAGCGAAATGGAGGAAATTTGATTTTCCTTGGAAAGAACTCGAGAATGCTCCTGTTTTCTCTTGCATGCTCCTGAAATCTCGAACTCTATTTTTCTGAAGAAAGGTTGATTTTTATGCAGAAACTGGTTGGCCTGGTCCGCCGGTGTGTGGACGACTATGGAATGCTCCAGTCTGGGGACCGGGTGGCGGTGGGGGTTTCCGGGGGGAAGGATTCCCTGACGCTGCTGGTTCTGCTGGCTGCCCTGCGGCAGTACCACCCGTCGCACTTTGACCTCCATGCAGTGACGGTGGATATGGGATTGGCGGGGATGGATTTTTCCCAGGTAGCATCGCTGTGTGACCGGCTGGAGGTGCCGTATACCCGGGTGGAGACCCAGATTGCCCCCATTATTTTTGACTACCGGCAGGAGAAAAATCCCTGCTCCATGTGCGCCAAGATGCGCCGGGGGGCCCTGAATCAGGCGCTGCTGGACCTGGGGTGCAACAAGGTGGCCCTGGGACATCACTATGACGACGCGGTGGAGACATTTTTTCTCTCTCTGTTTTATGAAGGTCGCCTCAGCTGTTTCCAACCGGTGACGAACCTGGACCGGACCGGCGTCATTCAGATCCGGCCCATGCTGTACCTTTCCGAGAAGACCATCACCCACTTTGCCGAGAAAGAACAGCTGCCTGTGGTGCACAACCCCTGCCCGGCGGATAAAAATACCAAGCGGCAGGAGGTCAAGGAGCTGGTTTATCAGCTCTCGGCCCAATATCCGGACTTGAAGGAGCGGGTATTCGGCGCCATGCAGCGGCTGCCCCTGCCGGAGTGGGGGCCCAAGGGACGTTATAAACGTCCACGGGACTCTGGAGCGCTGTAATGCAGGTCTAGCAACGGCAATGCAGGTTGGAAGCGAGGGCTTCCATTTGGGCGATGCCCGCTTTCTGGGATGTGATGATGGCCTGCAGGATGGGGACCAGTTCCGGGCAGATGTCAAACTGCAAGGTGGTGGAGGCCATTTCCACGGCGCCCATGTGGTGAGGAACCATCTCCCGCAGGAAGTCGCAGTTCACCCGCCGGGTGGCCTTGGCCCGGCGCATCCGGATAAACATGGTGTTCATAATGGCGTTCATGCGCTGCTGGTAGCGGCGCACTGCTTCCGGCGGGTTTTCCAACCGGGTGCAGGAACAGAGAATGGATTCCATATTTTCGATGCTTTTGGTCTGCTTTGCAATGATCTGAGATGCGATTTCCCACAGGGTTTCATTTTGCGTATAGTGAAGAATGTTTTGGGACATTTCAATGGCGGCCCGATGGTGGGGGATCATCTGGACCATGAAGTTGTGAGAGATGCTGCAGTTCAATGTGGCGCTGGTCATTCCTGTGATCATCCGATCCAGAATGCAGCAGTAGGCCTTCAGGTATTCTTGGGCATCTGGGTTTGGCGAACAAAATTTATGCATATGTGGTCACCTCCGCCTCATACTATGTGATTTCCAGTACGTTGCAACTGCCAAAAGCATCTCAATTCGCAATGTATCCTTGAATCTGCGCTTTGAAACGCTGCTGGTTCAAGGCCAGCATTCAATGGCAGAGAGGGGCTTGACAATAATCCGAATTCGGATTATACTAAATCCGAATTCGTACTGTGGAGGTGTGAGATGTACGAGAATTTTGCGGAAATCCGGCGGCTCATGTTGGCCACCAACCGGATTGACGGGGCCTATTATCTGCTCTCCCGGAAGCTGGGGGTGAAAGAGAACATTCTGGCGTTGCTCTATGCCCTGGATGACGAAAAGCCCCATTCTCAGAAGAGGATTTGTGAAGATTGGTTGTTTCCGAAAACGACCATCAATACCATCGTCCAGGAGCTAGTCCAGGCGGGTTATGTAACCCTGCGCCGGGAGGGGAGCAGCCGGGAAAAGGTCATTGCCCTGACAGCAGCGGGGAAGTCCTATGCAGGCAGCATTCTGGAGGATGTGTATGAGGCGGAGCAGGCGGCGATGGAAAAGACCCTGCGCCGGTTCTCCCCCCAATTTGTAGATGCAATGGATTACTTTGCCGATTGCATCTGCCGGGAGCTGGATCACCGGCTGCCGGAACCAAACCAACAGAAAGGAGCCCCCAGCCCCGTCGCGGGTGGGAGAGAAATATGAAAATTCAGCTTTCCGATCATTTCAATTATAAAAAATTGCTGCGGTTTACCCTGCCCCCGGTATGGCGCTTCCAGGAGCAGCAGCGTGAGGAAGGGGATCGTCTCCCAAAAGAACTGATGCCGCAGAATTCCAATGGGACGGTCGCCGGTTGTGATCCAGTATGCCAGTTGCTCCCGGGTGGCTCTGTGAAAGGCTGCTTCGGGCAAATGAGTGTCCAGGGTAGACCAGAGAGGCCAATCCCCGGGTAAGGCCGGCTGAAGGTGTAGCAAAGCAGGCTCCTCCCCCTTATTTCGGCCGGTCTGGCGAGATGACTTTGGCGGCGTCAAAGAGGTCTGCCACCTGGCCGGCTTCTTCGGTGATGCGGGTGCCGTTGATGGTGCGGCGGGACTGGCGGATGTAGGTATTTTCAATCTGCACCCAGCTGTTGACGCTGGAATCCAGGGCGCAGAAATACCGGAATCCCCCCTCATAGAGGGTCTGGAATTTGGCGCCTTCATAATTGGCCAGATCGCTGCCGTTGGCGTAGAAGAGGATGCTCACAGGTCCCAGAACCGGCTCCAGAGCCTCTTTCCACTGCTTGACGTCCTGAGCCACTTCCTCTTCGGATGCCTCGCCATAGCCGATGCCGTCGTAGGTGAAGCTGGCAAATTCGTAGCCGGTGTTCAGTAGGCTCTGGGCTACCTTTCTGGCAGAAGCCCGCTCGGTCTCGTCGGTGATGTCGTACCCCAGGGGGCCGGGGTCGCCGGAAATGCCCAGGACAGCCCGAGCGCCCCGGTAGGAGAAGTCCGGATGCTGGGCCAGGAAGGCCTCCAGGACGGAGACCAGGTCATAGCTGCCTGTGGTGGTTTTGCCCTCGGCGTCGGTGTATTCGCAGGCAATTTGTCCGCCGGAGGCCACCACCAGCCGCCGGGCGAAGCCGTCGTTGGCCAAGCTGGTGGTATAGTGGACGGGGACTTGGGAGAGAATCAGGGGCTTCTTACCCGCCGGCAGCAGAATCTGGCCGGGCTGATAGGTTCCGGTCTCATCGGGGACCGCCATATGCTCTGTGGAGACCAATACATAGCCATTGTCGTAAAGCTGCTCCAGAATGGCGGTGAATTCCGAAACCGTCAGGGAGTTCCGGGCGTAGTAAGCGGCGTTGTCGTCATCGTCAAAAGCCCGCGCGGTATCGGCAATGAGGGGCTGGAAGGAGATAAAAGGGACCTTCCCCACATCCGGCCAGGCGGTGAGGGTGTCTTTGGCTGCGGTATAGTCTGCGACGGCGTTTTGGACTGCAGGGTCCTCTCCGGTGCAGGTACCCAAGAGGGTGATGGCTCCGTCATAGTCGTACTGCGCGGCCAGGTTCGCCGCCTGGAGGAGCAGGGCCTGATTCTCATTCTCCGTGGGATCCATGGTGTTTTCCGAAGTGTCGGGTTTACTCGGTACGGGGCTTTTGCTGGCCAGATTGACAAGGCACACGATGAGGGCAATCACTGCCGCCAGTCCGGCCAGGACCAGAAGCAGAGGGAGATATGCCTCTTTAAATGTTTGCCAAGGCGTCTTTTTCCGCCGTTTCCGGCGCACAGGGGGCTGGTCGTAAGATACCTGCGGATTGCTTTCGTGTTGATTCATGAATTCCTCCCGCCTTTCCGTCAGTTATGTTTACATTCATAATATCGAATTACAGCGGATTTTGCAATGGAAAACCAGAAAAATTTGTAGAAAATTCACGGTTATTTTTTGGAAAGGGAGGAAGAGGAGGAAATTTAAGCGGAGATCTGGCGCCGGGCCCGTTCCAGGAGGTCCAGCAGGGTGGGAATCTGCCCCTCGAATTCCACGCCGTACCAGCTGGCCGTGGGGCTGGCGGCAGTGGCCGCAATGGACGCGGAGACAAAGCCGGCGGCGACCTGGGCTGCTTGCTCCAGGCTGAGTCCGTTCATGAGGCCGCCGACGCAGGCAGAGGCGAACAGATCCCCGGTTCCGTGGTACGATTGAGGCAGGCGGGGAAGGCCATAAGAGAAGCGGCGCCCCGCCTGATCCAGTCCCAGGACGCCCACCAGGCCAGGCTGCGGCTCCACGCCGGTGAGAAGTGCCTGACAACAGCCCAGGTCCAGCAATTTTTTCAGCAAATCCTCCATATACTGGGGACAGGGGGCGGGATCATAGGGGGTACCGGTGAGGAGGCACGCCTCTGTCAGGTTGGGGACAATGATGTCCGCCTGGGCGCATACCCGGGCCATGGCCTGGGGGAACTCCGGCCCGAAGCCGGCATAGAGCCTGCCGCCGTCCGCCATAGCCGGATCTACGAAAATCAGGGAATCGGAATGCCGGAATTCCTGGAAGAACTCCATCACCTGGCCGCACTGGGCAGGAGAGGCCAGGTAACCGGTGTAGATGGCGTCAAAACCAATCTTCTGGGTCTTCCAATGGTGGGCAATGGGCGCCATCTGAGCCGACAAATCCAGGCAGGTAAAATCCTGGAACAGGGTGTGGGTGGACAACACCGCCGTGGGAACCACGGCACATTCCACCCCCATGGCGGAGATGACTGGCAGAGCCACGGTGAGGGAACAGCGGCCCAGGCAGGAGATGTCCTGCAGGGTGACAATTCGTTTCATATGCGGTACCTCCTTTTTCCAACAGGATACTCCAAGCTGTGGAATCTGACAATTGCCAGACTCGAAATGAAAATCAGGGCCAGGACCGTGCAGGATGGGAAGCCAAAAAATTCATAAGTGTGTGCTATGGAAAGACATTTGAAGCTGTTCGCGTTGAGCCACAGAGCGCTTTTAAAAAGAAAGCTGGAAAGTATGGGGAAAGTGGAGAAAATTTCCAAGGGAAGTACCAAATCCGACAAAAGAAGCCGAGGAAATCCGGGGGAATGTTGTGATTTTGACGGGGAAATTATTCACTTTACTTGTCCGCTCCGGGCGGATTGTTGAGAATGCTCAAAAAGGGCCGGAATTGCAGGGGGGTATTTCATAAAAACCTACAATTTTTCCGGATTTGCCTGAAAAAAGCAAAAATAAAGTTGATTTCTACCTGACAATGTGGTATAGTACAGTGCCTGTCTCTTATACACATCTGACGCTGCCGACGAATAGAGAGG
>ERZ1504179.181-NODE-181-length-18013-cov-4.971099_pt1 | contig 18013 bp, 9 predicted proteins | sample MGYA00574904_ERZ1504179 | MGnify/ENA primary metagenome ERZ1504179 (study PRJEB39906, sample SAMEA3182112) | gut metagenome | biome: human; feature: gut; material: Stool; isolation source: human stools | place: Canada | collected 2013-05-06 ... | reverse complement strand
CCTCTCTATTCGTCGGCAGCGTCAGATGTGTATAAGAGACAGTCGTGGATATCACAGGTGGCCTCTACGAAACTCTCTGAATTCGGGTCGCGGCAGAGGAAGCAGATTCTGTAATAGGAATCGTCGTATTGCTTGCTGACGCGGGTTTTACGGGTGAAGACCAAGCAGCACTCATCTGCATGGTCAAGAGCATAGTCTGTGAGGATGAAACTGCCGTCATCCTTGGTCGTCACGAACTTTGGGTTGTTGATGGCAAAAACGCCATCCGCATGGACGATGAGACCGGAACGGCACATCTGGGCGATTTCCGGATTGATAATGCCCTCCATGATAGCGTTGTTCCTGTCCACGACAAATGTCTGGTTCTTCTTCAGGGTTCCCCTTTTGAAGGAGAAGGGCTCATGGTAGGTACCGTCCACATAGTTGAAGACGCCAGCAGCCTGGTCAAATCCCAGCTCGACAGCACGGATTTTCGCGGCTACAGTCGACACCTGAAAGAAATCAGCCAGTTGGCTGATAGCAAGCTGCATAATCTCAGCATCGCGTGTATTGGGGAAAGCCTGATGCAGTGCCCGAAGGATAGCGGTGAGCTTCTGCTTTGTGGTGGACGCGGGCATCAGAATTCTGGGAGCCAGCGCATTGGCCTGCCATTCCATCCAATCCAGTTCGCTGGCAAGAGAGCCATCGTCGCGCTTGTCGTATTTCTCCACCACAGCGCAGGTGATGGTGCTGATTCCGGGATTGAGAAGCTGCTGGAGCTCGAAGAATTTGTGGTGCTTGTCCCAGTGGACGCACTCGTGGATGATGGTGTTGTTATTTGAGCCGATATTTCTCATGAAGACCACGTTCGGGTTGATGAGAATGGTGCCAGGTTCAATATCCATCTCCACAACCTCTCCAGTGCGCTCGTCAATTATCTGCACATGGGCCGGGGAGAAAAACGTCTGGCCGAAGATGTTATCAGGCAGCGGAGCCTCGAATCTCTTCAGCTGCATTGCCTCTAAGATTTCGTCCAGCGGCAGCGGCATTGCGGTCTTGAGGGCGCGGGGACAGTACTTTTCAAGAAATTTCGTCGCGTGCTCGTCTAAGTCCTTTGCATAGACATACGGCACCAGATACTTGGTCAGTGCGTCTTCCTTGTCAAATCTCTCTCTGGAATAATCGTCCACGCCAAGGATTCTTACATTTGAAAGCCCGTTATGTAGGATACCGGAGAAGGCCACGGTAAACCAGGGTGTGACCATGTCCTCCTCATAATCACGGTGGCCCTTTCCTCTAAGGATGACGTCCGTCTGCACAGCTGCCCGGAAGCAGATGCAGTCACCTTCGCCCTCCTTAAATGTAACACCCATGACATGGATATCATCGAGTTCAGGGTAATCCGGGTCTGGAACGATTCGCGTGGACAGGTTGAGCCTTTGCCGATTCTTATAGATGTAGGATTTTAACGCTGCAAAAATCGCGTTGTACTGAGTGTCCTGCAAATACGATTCAAATGTCTTTTCGCCGTGTGCCAGAATGCTCCCTCCCATATATTTATTTCCTGTGTTCCTGTTTGTCGAAAAGCGTATTTATTATAGCATTTGAACGGAGAACTTTCAACAGCAGTCGCAGAATATTCGCGCGTTTACGGAGAATTATCTTGTTTTTTCGACAGGAACGTGGTATCATGGAGGCACACTTATAAGATTTCGGCGAAACCAAAGCTCGTTGCACAGGCACAGGTTTATTATTATGGGGTGACCATTATGGAAGTAAGTTATAAAAAACTATGGAAACTGCTTATCGACAAAGATATGAAAAAGAAAGATTTGCAGTCTGCCGCAGGTATTAGTTGGTCGTCCGTGACAAAGCTGTCCAAGGGCGAAACGGTCAGCATGGAAGTCCTTATGAAAATCTGCAAGGTTCTCAACTGCGACATCGGAGACATCATGGAGCTGCTACCGGAGGAAGCTCCAGAATCCTAAAAGAGAGGTTTGTATGGCGAAAAATCAACGTGATTTTTTCAAGAAGAAAAACGAGTGGTCTGAAATTAAGGATACGCTTCTTAGATGCTACTTGCCCCAGTATTTCCAAAAGCTCCTTGTTTCAGGGAAGCCGATTTTCTATATTGATTGCTTTGCTGGCAAAGGCAAGTTTGACGATGGAAATGATGGCTCCCCACTGATAGCAATGCAAATCATAAACGAGCGGTTAGGCATGAGCAGAATATCCAGAAAGAACAATGCAATAGTGCCTTGCTTTATTGAGCTGAATCACGCTGCAGACTTGGAACAGAACCTGATGCTGCATCCTTATCAGTATGGGACACCACAGGTAGTTGACGGGAAATTCGAGGATAATATCCGTGGCTTATTAAAGGATAAACGCGGATACAATGTCTTCCTTTACATTGACCCATACGGAATACAAGCACTTGATTCGCAGCTCTTTGATGAGATTGGCACATACGGATTTCGTTCCTTTGAGATGCTCATCAATTTCAATTCCTTTGGTTTCTTCCGAGATGCCTGCCGTGTGATGAAGGTAGATATTTCTCAGGATGATGCCTTGATGGGCCTTGATGACTTGGTTGAATATGAGCCAACAACGGTAACAGCATCTCCTCAGTCAGAGAATTTGTTGACGCGAATCGCCGGTGGAAACTACTGGATGGATATTGTCAGGGATTTTCAAGCGGGTCGCATCGACGGGTATCAGGCAGAACGTAGGTTATCAGCAGAATACAAACAGCACCTGAAGCAGAAGTACAAATATGTGTTGGATATGCCCATCAGACTGAAACCTGGTCAGAGGCCCAAGTACCGAATGATACATGTTTGCGACCATGAAGACGGCTGTTTTCTTATGGCTGAAAACATGCAGCGTCGAAAAGATGAGCTATTTGTCAACATCCAGCAAAACGGTCAATTGTCTCTCTTTAATATGATGAGCACCGTAATATCCACAGTGGAAAATGATATTTTGACGCAAGAAGAGATAGAACAGATGGTTCTGGCCCATATCCATCAAATGACAAGGGAGACACATATCACAGTTTTTCTTGCTGATTTTTGTAATGAATACGGAGTTATCTGCCCATTCAAAATGATATACGAGATTCTCACAAAACTCGAAAATGCTGGAACGATTGATATCGTAAGAGACCCAGCGTTAACAGCCGCAGGAAAGAAAAGAACGTTCTGGGAAGAGAAAGCTGGCCAGACCGTAATTGTTAGGAGGCGCACATAATGAAGCGCGTAAAAGGATTCATAACGCGGAAAACCATGCTCTATGAGACGGGAGTGGAGTATGGCGATTACACCATGAATCATGTGCTCGGCTGTGCGCACGGATGCAAGTATCCTTGTTATGCGTTCCAACAGAAAAAACGGTTCGGTAACGTAAAAAGTTATGAGGAATGGTTACAACCATATCTCGTTTCAAACACGTTGGAGCTCTTGGACAAAGAAATTCCAAAGCTGAAAGACAAAATCAAATCGGTACAGCTCTGTTTCACGACCGACCCTTTCATGTATGGATATGACGAGATAAGGAACATGAGCATTGCCGCGATTAGGAAACTAAATGAGGCAGGCATTATCTGTACTACATTGACGAAAGGTATCCTTCCGATAGAGCTGAAAGAATGCTCATTGAGAAACGAACATGGTATCACACTAATAACGCTTGATGAGGATTATCGTCGTAAAATGGAGCCCGGAGCAGCCTCGTGTGAAGAGCGCCTCGCTGCATTACGGGCATTACATGAGGCCGGGTGCAGGACATGGGTAAGTATTGAGCCTTACCCAACACCAAATCTCATAGAGCAGAACCTTCATGACCTGCTTGAGTCCGTCGGTTTTGTTGACCGGATTATATTTGGACGCACGAACTATAGCAAAGAAGTGAGCGCATACACTGCACACAAACATTTTTATAATAAATGTGCTGCCGAGGTGGTTCAATTCTGCCAGGAGCGAAACATCAGCTATCACATCAAAGAGAAGACAATTACTGAAGAGTAATCTCCAGAGAAAGACACAGGAGGCAAAAACGCATGGCTGCTTTAGACGATTTGATTAGCCAGATTCCGGACGAGTCCCTGCGTGAGCGGATTCGCGCAGAGATGAAGCGAGCCAATCGCCAGAAAAAATTCGGTCTGGTATTTGAAGAGCATCTGCCGGAGGCCACACCGCTTTATGATATCCCGGTAAAGCGCGGTTCTGTCGTGGCTAAGAAGGACGGGCAGGTTACAGACATCTACTATGTAGAGAAAATCGAGGACGGGCAGGCTACCTGCTACCATAAGGCGTCCAAGGAACACGTCGTGCTTCCCGTGGATGCGCTGGTTTGCGTGGCCCAATTCGGTGAGCCCATCTATCCCTATCTGCAGCCACTGGACACCGTCTGCAATGCGCCTGACAGCGACCTATGGCACACGCTGATTGAAGCGGACAACTACCATGCGCTCCAGCTTCTGGAGTACCTCTATGCCGGAAAGGTAGATTGTATCTACATCGACCCACCCTATAACACAGGGGCTAAAGACTGGAAATACAATAACGACTACGTAGACGGCAACGATGCCTACCGCCATAGCAAATGGCTTTCCATGATGGAAAAGCGACTGAAAATTGCCAAGCGACTGCTAAATCCCGCCGAATCTGTTTTGATAGTAACCATCGATGAAAAAGAGTATTTACATTTAGGTTGCTTGCTGGAGGAGCTTTTTCCTGAAGCAAATATGCAAATGATTACCTCGGTAATCAGCCGTAATGGGACAAGTAGGGAGAACGAGTTTTCCAGAGTCGAAGAATATCTATTTATTCTTCGTTTCGGGACTATGGGTGTAACTCGTACAAATGACAATATGCTCTCAGAAGATGGGAAAGGAGTTATTGCTCGCGTATGGTTCAATTTTATGAGGACAAGTACGCCAAGGAGCAAGACAAAAGGGCAATTTTTCCCAATTTATATTGACCCTACTAAGAAAAAAATAATCGAAATCGGTGAACCTCTTCTGCCAACACAGAAGCCAGAAGAAATCCCGGCGAAAGAAAACATGGTCACCGTTTTCCCGATTAAGGATGACAATAGCGAGGCTACCTGGGGCGCAGTTCCTGAAACCACACGCAAGCTACTTGAAGAAGGGTATTTGCGAGTGGGCGCGTATGATGATGCCACAAAGAGATGGAGTATACAATATGTACGCCAAGGAGACCAAAAGCGTGTCAAATCCGGAGAGATAGTTATCGAAGGTAAAGCAGCAGATGGTTCCCTAATTCTCACACCAGTTGATGCTACAAAAAGAATTGTTTTCCCCAAAACTGTATGGAACAGGAAGAGCCACGATGCTACAGAATGGGGAACACGTTTATTAAAACCGCTTTTCGTGAACACAAGATTCTCCTATCCAAAATCTCTATATGCGGTTCAAGATTCTCTTCGGTTTTTTATAAAGAATAATCGGAACGCATTGGTCGTTGATTTCTTCGCTGGTTCCGGTACTACCCTCCACGCGGTTAACCTACTGAACGCGGAAGATGGTGGACATCGGCGCTGCATCATGGTCACAAATAATGAGGTTTCCGTGGATGAGGCAAAGTCTCTTACTGCAGAGGGCTTTCAGCCCGGGGATGAGGAATGGGAAAAGCTGGGTATCGCCCGCTACGTGACATGGCCGCGCACCGTCTGCTCCATCGAGGGCCATGATGTAAACGGAAAACCGCTCAAGGGTGACTACATTACCAGTAGCGAGGAACCGATGCACATGGCCGATGGCTTCAAAGCAAATGCAGCTTTCTTCAAGTTGGGTTTTCTGGATAAGAACGCTGTGGCGCTGGGACGCCAGTTTAAGGAGCTCCTTCCGGTGCTCTGGCTGAAGGCCGGTGCCCACGGGCCTTGTCCCGCGCTTGAGGAGACAGCGGAAGTGCCTGCCATGCTGGTTCTGCCGGTGAATCATTTCGCCGTGTTGACGGACGAATCGCAGTATGAAGCGTTTGCCGCGCAGGTGAACGGAGAGGACTCTATTACGACGGTTTACATCGTGACCGATTCCGAACCGGGCTACCGGGAGATGATTTCCGGGCTGCATGCCGAGGACACCTATCAGCTTTACAGAGACTATCTGGATAACTTCCGGATTAACCACGGAGGACGCTAAAATGAAAGTAGAATTATTTCCTTTCCAGAAGATGGCGCTGTTCCAACTGCGGAGAAAGACCGCTGAGGCCCTCGGCTCCTACCAGCGCACCCACACACCGCAGGTGCTCTCCTTCACCGCCCCCACCGGCGCGGGTAAGACCATCATTTTGGCGTCTCTGATTGAATCCATCTATTTCGGTGATGAGGAGTATCCCGACCAGCCGGATGCCATCTTTGTGTGGCTCTCGGATTCTCCGGAGCTCAACGAGCAGTCCCGCAGTAAGATTGACCTGAAGGCGGACAAGATTCGGCTTGACCAGTGCGTGACCATCACCGATGAATCCTTCGACCAGGAGATGCTGGACGATGGGCATATCTATTTCCTGAATACCCAGAAGCTCGGCAAGAGCAGTAATCTGACGAAGAAGGGCGACGGACGCACCTTCACCATCTGGGAAACGATGCAGAACACGATGGACGAGAAGTACGACCGCTTGTACTTCATCATTGATGAGGCCCACCGTGGTATGCAGGGCCGCGCAGCTGCACAGGCCACCACCATCATGCAGAAGTTCCTCAAGGGCAGCCGGGAAGACCGTCTGGCTCCCGTTCCGGTCGTGCTTGGCGTGACCGCTACACCGGAGCGCTTCAACAATCTGGTGTCCGGGACAGAATCGACCATCCAGAAGGTCATCGTGTCCGCCGACGATGTGCGGGCCTCCGGTCTACTGAAGGACAGAATCATTATCGCCTATCCGGAGGATGCCTCCGGAAGCAAGGATATGGCTGTGCTGCAGGCTGCTGCCGATGACTGGAAGCAGAAGTGGGAGCACTGGACTCAGTATTGTCAGGAGCAGCACTACGCCTATGTGAATCCGGTATTCGTGATTCAGGTGCAGAACCAGACCGGCAGCGGCATCTCCGATACTGACTTGGATGACTGCCTCCGGAAGATTGAGGAGCGGACAGGCTTCCGTTTCCAGGACGGAGAAGTCGTACATACCTTCGGCCAGACGACCAGCACCATCCAAATCAATGGAGTCGCAGTCAGATATCTGGAGCCGTCCCGTATTGCGGACGAGAAGAACGTCAAGGTGGTTTTCTTCAAGGAGAACCTCTCCACCGGCTGGGACTGCCCTCGCGCTGAAACCATGATGTCTTTCCGTCGTGCCACAGACGCGACCTATATCGCGCAGCTGCTCGGCAGAATGGTCAGAACACCCATGCAGATGCATATTCAGGTGGACGATGTCTTGAACGACGTGCACCTCTATTTGCCGTACTTTGATGCCCAGACCGTTGAGGATGTGGTCAAGGCGCTTCAGAGCACCGAGGGCGGAGAGATTCCCACCGATGTTATCGGCGACTCCTTCGAGAACAGCACCATCGAAACGTGGACTGTCCGTCCGACCAGACCGGCTACGGCTCAGCGACCCGCAAGACCAAAACCGCAACTTCCCGGCCAGTTTTCTTGGGGAGACAGCCCTTCACCTGAGACCGGCAACGAACCTTCTGCGCAGGAGCCGACGCAGCAGACGCCCTCGCAAAGTGGCAGCACCTCATTCGGCGCACCAGCGGCACCTGCTCCCGGCACCACGGATGCCGTTCACCCGGCGAGTGGTATAAGCACCGAAATGCCTGCAGACGGAGCCGTTGCAGGAACAGAGCCAACCGCGACATCTGAGCCTCAGCCTGCTCCGGCGGACGTTTCCGAAGAGCCGGAACTTGACCGTGAGGCTATCGTAAAGGCCATCAATGATGCCGGACTCCTGACATATGACGTGCGAAAAGTCAGAATCAACGACTATCTGAAATCTCTGTTCAGCCTTACCCGGCTCCTGACGCAGTCCGGCCTTCAGCCCTCTGCCTCGTATGATGTTGTGAATGAAATCGTGGAGATGATACGCAGCTTCATCAAGAAGACAAAGGACGAGGGCAGATATGACGAGCTGGCCACGCAAGTACTGCAGTTCAAGCTGAAAACGCAGACGTTTGATGTGTTCGGCGAGTCCGTGGATGACCATGCGGAGATGGATTTGTTCTCCACCACGGATACCGACCTCGACCGGCAGTTCCGCCTTGCGGAGCTCAAGCTGGGCAACGAGGGTGTCGGCATCCGCTACGGTACCCGATACGCAGATGACGATAATCCTGCCGGATACAAAATTGACGTCATCATCTTTGCCGCCGACGCAGACTGCATGGATATGCTCCACAACTATGCCCGCAGCCGGTTCCACGACATCAACGACGCGAATCGCCGTCGTATCACGGGCCTGACTGAGCGGTATCGGAAAAAGTATGACAGCATTGTTTCTGATGGCGACATCATCAGTAAGCATAACTTCCGGCTGCCGGAGACCATCAGCATCGAGCGCAGTAATGTCGGCGAGGCTTATACCGACCATCTGTTTGTGGACAATGCGACCGGCAAGGCGGTCATCAACCTGAACAATTGGGAAAAGGCTGTCCTTCAGGCCGAGCGTGGCCGTTCGGACTATATCTGCTGGCTCCGTAATCCGCCGAGAAAGTCGTGGTCTCTGTGCATTCCCTATGAGCAGAACGCGGAGAAGAAGTCGATGTATCCCGATTTTCTGATTATCCGGAAGGATGAGATGGGCTTCGTCATTGATATTTTGGAGCCTCACGATGGTACCAGAACGGACAATCTGGGCAAGGCTAAGGGCTTTGCTGAGTATGCCCGTCAGAATCCCGGTGTCGGCAGGCTTCAACTTATCCGGCTGCTGAACGGGCGCATCAAGAGACTGGATATGTCCCGCAGCGCCGTCCGTGACCGCGTTTCCCACGCGATGTCCAATGACGAGCTTGACCATATTTTTGATGAGGACGGATTTTTCGGTTAAAGGCTGGTGAAGCAGAATGTACGACGAGAACATCATATCCCGGATGAACGATTATCTTCACAAGGCCGCGCAAGCACTGGCGTCGTGGCTTTCTGTGATGCTGCCCAAATCCGGTGAAGACTGGTGGGAGGAGTGCGTACTCTCCAATCTGAGCTATCCCCAGAGAGAGCTCATTGAGAAAAAGGGCCTTTCCAAGCTGGAGGAATTAGACCTTGCAGCGCTTCTTCGTGTTGCCAACAAGTCATGGTACACGATGCGTGGTTATGCCTATCTTCCGACCAGTGAACGGGAGTGCATCCGCGATATGATTGGCGTCCGGAACAACTGGGCGCACGTCAGCGCGGAACTTCCCGGCAAGGATACCATCGTATCGGACATTGAATGCCTCATCCGGTTTTTCACCCAGATGAACCGGAGCGGACTGATTCCTGATTTGGAACAGCTCAAAGCAAGGGTGGAGCGGCCCGAAGCATTTAAGGATGAAACACCTCCGCAGCCAGTGCTCCGCCCAACCGTTACCGTTCCCAAGCAGACAGCTGTCATCGTGGAACCGGAGGTTGTACAAGAGGACGATATCACAGAAAGAAGCCTCGTTTACATCGTCGGCAGCCCGGACACCAAGGGTATGGTGTTTTCTGTTACGCAGCTTGGCGACACCAAGAAGTACGAGGTGTTCGTCGAAGGTGCGCTTAAGACCTATTATGAGGGTCAGATTGCGCTGGTGAGCAGCACACCTGAATATGAGTGGGTGGATTCTGAGACCCTACGAAGCTATCTCTCTGCCTACCAGATTAACAATCCGTCTGCCGGAAATCTGTATTCCCTTAATGCTGCCCGTATCGATTTCGTGCCCTATCAGTTCCGACCGGCATTGAAGCTGATAAAAGCAGACGAACCAAGGATTCTGATTGCAGACAGCGTCGGTGTCGGTAAAACCATCGAGGCCGGTCTAATTATCAAGGAGCTGCAGGCCCGTTCTGACTTGGAAAACATCATGATTATCTGTCCAAAGCCGCTCGTCGCAGACCGCAAGTGGGAAAATGAGATGAAGCGCTTTGACGAGGAGTTCACGCCCTTGGATGGCGATACGCTTCGGCAGATTATCTCTGACACCGACCGGGACGGTGAATGGCCTACCCGCTATGGAAAGGTCATCGTCCCGTATTCCATTCTGGATGCGAGGACATACCAAGGGAACCAATCCAAGCGCCATAAGAGCTTCGGCCTCCAACAATTAGACCCGGCACCGCATTTTGACCTGGTCATCATTGATGAGGCCCACCACCTGCGCAATGGCAGCATGGAGAAGGACAAGGCATTTGCATATAAGTGCGTCCACTACTTCTGCCAGCACGCAGACGCTGTCGTAATGCTGACCGCGACTCCGCTGCAGACAAGTGACGACGACCTGTTCACGCTGCTTAATCTGCTGCGCCCGGATGTCGTAATCGACAAGAAGAGCTTCACGATGATGTCGCGTCCGAATCCGTATATTTCTCAGTGCGCCCACATCGTTCGAGCTGCGAAGGAAAACTGGAAAGCAGAAGCATTGGAAACGCTGGATAGTGTTCTCACTACCCAATGGGGCGAAAATGTAATCGCAAATAATCCGGTATTTGAGCAAATCCGGAAGGTTCTCAGACAGGACACCATCACCCGTGAGGAGCGGGTAAAGCTCATTACCGATATTGAGTCTCTCCACAGCTTCAATATGATGCTCAACCGGACGCGCAGAAAGGATATCCAAGATTTCTGCATTCGGAGAACGCATACGCTGGAGAGCGATTTTACCGACCAACAGCGGGAGCTCCATGATGCTCTGCTGACATTTGAAGTTGCCGCGCTGTCCAAATTGCACGGTGGACGTGGTGTCAAATTTATGATGTCAACGATTCGTCGTCAGGCCGCAAGCTGCATCTTTGGCCTCGCTCCGCATATCCGGGCCATTATTAACCGCAGATTCGAGCAGATGACGGATGACCCGGAGTTTGATTTCGATGAAGGCGAGTTCAGCGAGATGGACTTGGAGACATTCCGCTCCATCGCAAAGAACATTCTGGAAATGGCGGATAACCTGCCGGAGGACGACCCGAAATTCGATGGGGTGCTCCAGATTATCCGTGAAAAACAGAAATCTGAAAACAACAAAATCATCCTGTTCAGCACATTCCGCTACACGCTGTATTATATCAAAAGAAAGCTGCGAGAAGCGGGATTTCGTGTCGAGCAAATCGATGGTAGCGTAAAAAATGATGACCGGCTGGATTTCCGGGCTCGGTTTGAACTCCCGAAGGATGACCCGGAAGCCATTGACATCATGCTTTTCACAGAAGTCGGCTCTGAAGGCTTGGACTATCAGTTCTGTGACATGATGATAAACTATGACCTGCCTTGGAATCCCATGCGCATCGAGCAGCGCATTGGTCGTATCGACCGCCGAGGCCAAGGGAGCGAAGTTGTAAACATCTATAACGTTATCACCAGTGATACTGTGGACGCTGACATTTATGACCGCTGCCTCTCTCGCATCGGTGTCTTTGAAGGGAGCATCGGTGAATGCGAGGAGATTCTCGGCGAAATCGGCAGGCAAATTGAGCTGATAGCACTGGATACCAGCCTTACAGATGCAGAGCGAAAAGCAAAGCTGGAGCAGATGGCCGATAATGAGGTGCGCAAGGCCCAGGAGCTGAACAAGCTGGAAAGCGAGGAGAAGGAGCTATTCGGGTTCGATTTGTCGAACTATACGATGTCAAAGGAAATTCAGGAGGCGGAAAGTCCCTTCCTGTCGGCCAGAAGCATTCAACACCTTGTCGAGATGTATCTCAATCACCGATTAGGTGGTAGCAATTATATCCTTGGTGATGGTGCTCTGAAAACGCTGCGCCTCAGTGCAGTGGCGCGTTCTGAAATCCTGTCTGACCTCAGAAATCTGACTGGCCTGCGGAACAGCCTGCGTAGGAAATGGGAGGTTTATCTTAAGGGCAACAATCCGAACCACCCGATTACTTTCGATTCAGAAGCTGCCGAGAAAAACCGAACCGCCTTTTTCGTTACTCCGGTGCACCCGCTGGTCAAACAAGCCGCATCCTATTTTGCCACCAACAAGCTCGTTTATATTCACTTGGAATACTACTCTGATGAGATTCCAGCCGGTGATTACCCGATGTCTATTTATGCGTGGGATTACGTTGGGATTCGTTCAAATTTCAAATTGGTCGCAATCTGTGAAGAACCGAGAATTGCAGCAGAGCTCCCGGAATACATCCTGACAGCCGCCGCAGTGGACTATTCTTCAAAGTTAAAGCCGGAGGCATGGGATACTTTAGAGGAACACCACGTCCGGATGTGGCAAGCGGAGAAAGCCCAGCATACAGAATCTACAAGGCAAGTCGCTCGCTATAAATTAGAGAGTTTAAAAAACAATTACCGAAACCGGAAATTGGTCTTGGAAAGAAAAATTGCTGAGGCCGGAGATGAACGAATTGCAACTATGCATCGCTCTGAATTGGAAAACGCTACACAGCGTTATCAGCAGAAGGTTTCAGAGATTGAAGCGAAGATTGCGAAGGCAGATATACATACTACGCTGATTGCAAACGGGGTTATCACGGTAAAGTAAAGAGGTGAGCGCTTTGAATATAGCTGATAAGATTCTCCAGAATCAAGATAGGGACGGCATGCTCAGGCGGTCGCTCGAACGGATAATTCAGCTTTATACCGATAAATCACACTTTGTCTACGAGCTGCTCCAGAACGCGGAAGACGCAGGAGCTACTGGAATTCGGTTTGTCCAATACTCTGACAGGCTTGAAGTGATGCACGATGGAAAATCCTTCACTACGGAGAACCTGCAGGGCCTGTGCGACATAGGGCAGTCGGACAAGGTTAATGATTTAAACCAGATTGGCGAATTCGGTGTCGGCTTCAAATCAGTCTTTGGCATATGTGAAACGGTCAGGCTGTATAGCTCGCCGCGCAAAAAGGAGCTGGCAGAGAATTGCCATCCCTTCGCTGTTGAGATAAAGGACTTCACGAAGCCCGTAGATATCCCTGCCGTTGATGTTCCGGCTGGCTATACGACCCTCTTCGTGTTCCCATATAGCGTTGGATTCCAGTTTTCGGGATTTAAAAATCTGGCTGCGCTGAATGAAGCTATTACAAAGCGACTCAAAAATCTCGGAGTGACCACGCTCCTTTTCATGCGGCACCTCGAGCTCATTGAGTACGAAATCAAGATTCCGGGCAAAGAAGCATCAGGGGAATATTTACTGGATGCTGAGCCGGTAAATGACCACTGCACCCGCGTGTCGGCAATTGAATCCGAGGATGATAAGACGGACGAGTCTCTGTCATTCATCAAATTTTCGATGCCGATTGATTCGAGGGTTTCTACCCGTACAATTGACGTTGCGTTCACTGTCGCAACAGACAAAGAAGGAAAAACCACTTTCCAAAAAGCAAAGAATCCGTATATCTCCGTTTACTTCCCGACAGAGACCGAAAGCAAACTTGACTTCATTGTCCAAGGCCCGTTCCGCACTACTCCAAACCGGAGCAGTGTTCCTGCCGATGAAGAGGAAAACGAGGCTCTGGCTGAACAAACGGCCAAGCTCCTCAGACAGAGTGTCCTTGAGCTGCGCGATATGGGGCTCCTCGACTTGAGCCTGATTCGGATTCTGCCTCTTGATGAGGACGACTTTGATGTCTATCCGCTTTTCTACCCTTTATACGAAGAAATGCGAGATTTGTTTTCGTCGGAGCGCGTTTTGCCGGTTAAGGATGGGAAGGGCTACACTAAGGCTGCCAATGCAGTTATTGCGAGAAGCAGAGAAATTGCAGAGCTATTGCCCAGCGAGTTAATCTCGGAACTTATCAACGACAAAAGACATTATGAATGGCTTCCGGTTTCGTTGACGGAGACAGGCCCATACAAAGATGTTCTCTTTTATTTTTCCAGCTTATTAGGAATCGAGGTTATCCGTCCGGAAGACCTTAGAAGCTACTTCAACGATAATCACAGCTTTTTGGAAAACCGAGATAATGACTGGCTCGTTAGGCTTTACAAGCTGTATGAGACTGTCCCGAATATTTTCTCCGAATCGAATTACAGAAATATACTCGATGCTGTGATTGTCCGCACGGCATCCAACCGTATGGTTGCGCCATACCGAAAATCGCAGTCTTCTTATCTGCCCAATGTATTCCTTCCGTCGAAGAAGGCGATGCAGGCCGATGTTGAATTTGTCCATCCTCATCTTTACGAGAAATGTCGTTCCTTCTTCGAGAAAGTGCTGCACCTGAAAGCCCCCGACGAATACGAGCACTTTGTAAAATCTCTTGAAAAGCGGTACGCCGACGCCGGTTTTGAAGGCCCATTTGAGGAGCACGTTCAAGACATTCACACCCTTGTCAAGTACCTTAGGAACTCTGATTACGAGGATGACCTGAGACAGATTGTGCGGAAATCTTTCTACATAAAGTGCCGGGCAGCGGGCAAAGCATACTGGGTTCGTCCGCATTCAACTGTCATTCGGTTCCCACAATCTGAAACCGGCCTAATGCTGGAGCAATACTACAAAGGCATTGCGCCGGATATCTACTTTGTCGATTTTGACGCATACCAGTCAGCCGGAATCACCTTTGATGACCTACGGGCGCTTGGCGTTACAGACAAAATCATCACCGGGGACGAAAAAACCTGGGGTGAATACTATACAGGCAATCCTGGACGACAGCCTGAGTGGAGAACAGCCGGGGCCTTCCGCTGGAAACTTGGAATTGATAAATTGGAGGAGGCCCTTCTCTATATCTCTCAGCACCCGAAATCCAAAGATGCCTTAATTAAATCACAGGTAATTTTCAAGACGTTACAGGAGAACATGGCTCGGCTCGTCGGTACAGTTTATATCGGTGGAGGAACGCCGGACAAGTATGATGAGCCTGCTACAGTTATCCATACGCTGAACAAAGATGGATTTAACTATCGCCTTTCAGATTGGAATGGAAAATGGCTCTATACTGAATCCGGGGAGCTGGTCTCACACAAGGCTATATCAAAACACGATTTGAACAAGGCGCTATACGGAAAAGTCAGCCTCGATTCAAATCTGTACGACATTCTGGGCTTTAAGAAAGGGAAAATTGACCAGCATGAGGCCATTGTGAAGGATTACGATGCTCTGCCGGACGAGAAGAAACAGTCCTACTTTGAAATTGAGCTGGAGCGCCGCTTCCACATTACACCTGAGCAGCTCAGTCGTGAATTTGGTGGTCTGTCTCTACAGGAAGGTTCTTCTGGTCAATCTGAGGAGGACGAATTTGAGTTCCCGACCGGTTCCGTTAAGAACTGGGAGGCGCTGAAGAAGCATGCCGCTCAAATACTGTCCTATGCCAGCCCAACCGTATATGCGACTGTCGTCAGGCGTATCCGCGTCAGTCGACCGCAAGACGATGTCCGCGCATACCTGATGAATATGTATCGCGTAAACTCGTCTTATTGGTATGCCTGCCAGCTGTGCCACAAGCCGTTCTCCAATGTGGAAATGTGCCAGCTGGAACAGAAGCCGGATGTAGAGCTCGACCCGTTGAATGTCTGCCTTTGTCCGAATTGCGCCGCAAAGTTTAGAACGCTGCGAAATGATAAGTACCTGGCAGACCGACTCATAGATTCTATCCTTGATGTGTCAGAAAATGAGATTGAGGAGAATGACCACGTTTCAGTTGCTATCAACGACTATGATTTCTGGTTCACACCTACTCATATCGCGGAAATTATAGAGCTTCTTAAGCTGAAGGAAAAAGCTGCAGAGGAGCGCAAAGCCCAACCGCAGACTGCCAGTAAGCCCAAGCCGAAGGCAGTGGCAAAAGCGCCGGAGTCGAATAGAGCTGCACCTGTGCAGCCTGTTAAGGAAGAGACTCCACCTTCTACTCCGGAGCCGGAAGAGGAAGGACTGCAGAGCGATACAAGCGCATATGGCGAGCTCATTGGTAGACGGGTGTTCCACAAATCGAAAAAAGCATACGCTCGTGTTGTTGGATGCGACGGAGAGTATGTGGTCTTGAATTTCGAGAGTGGGGATAAGGCCGGTCAGGATGTCAAGTATAACCTGACCATGTGCTTGAATAATGGTTGGATTGAAGTCGTCGACTAATACTTTTTAATTTTGCCCGAACCATTTAATTTTGGCATACTTTTTAATTATTCCCTGAGCCTGCCGCGCAGGAGCCCAGACATCAGCATCAGACAAACCTCAGCTGTGCTCTGATGGGACAAATTGAAAACCGACAAATACAGCGAAAACCGCAAGAAACGCCTTGTTTCCTGCGGTTTTCGCTATTTTTTTACATTTTTCCGGCGACCGGGCTTGTATCAAAGATTACGTCTTTATAGATCCTCCATATAACACAGGCAACGAGGGGTGGGTCTACAACGATAACGTCAATGACCCGAAAATTAGAGAGGGGTTGGGCGAGATGGTAGGCAAAGAAGGGGAAGAATTGGCGTACACGGCAAGTTGTCAATAAACTGCGCTGGTGCAGGAGAGCTTTTGACCTTGAAATTGATAGACTAATTGAATAAGGGGTGGTAAACTTGGACAATATCAAAGTATACTTTTCAGACTATTTCGATGTAGAGGAGGACGTTATTGATGATTATGGGGCAGTAAACATATCACTCATTAATGATATTCCACTGTTTATTGATCCGTTCCTGATGTTTAATAGCGAAAAAACAGAATACAGAAAAATTCATGATGATATAATAAGTTATTTATTATTCCTACAAAAACAGGCCGAAAATCACCGAACGCTTACACCAGGAATGCGCAAAGCATGGTTTTCGTTTTCCGAAGTTAAGCAAACTTGGCTCGGATTTAGCCTCTCAGGCAATTCTGGTTGTGGAATGGGGAATAAGTTTGCAACTGAACTGTATGATGGACTTAATTCGATTTTTAAGGATTTTGGAAGGCAGACGGTGACCAAAGGCCACCATATGGAAAAGTTATGCCTTATTAGCCCGAGGGTGGGGCGAGATAAGATTAGCGATTTTTCAACCAACTTCGCAAAACGATTCTTATTAGAATACACAGAACAGTTTGCAAAGGAATATATATCAGGATCAAAGTGCAAGAATTTCTCTGTTAATAAGGTATATTTTGATTTTAAAACAAAGACGTGGGCTGCAAGAACATATTATCTTCCATATTACAATGGAGACTTTGTACTATTGACACCAAATGACATTTTAACAAGGGATGATACATTTATAAACAGAACTGATATGATTAGAAACTTACAGCAAATAACCCCATCGATTCCAGATGATGCACTACGATTTGAGCTAAATACATATTTTCGGAATGTATTGGCGAAAAAGAAAAAAGAGATGAGCCAAGCAGAGAAGGACCGCGAGGCAGAAAACCTTGTTCGCCTGCACCCTGAACTGATTGACTATTATATCCGGTACAAAGAAGACAATGGGGAACAGGCAGCATCAATTAGCAAGGAAAAGGTTCGTGAGGTTCAGCTGCTATTCAATACACAGATTTCTCAGCTGATTTCATTGCTGCGCTCAAAAACAGGTTTTTACGATATTGCCCCAGATGCACATGATGAAGCAAAAAAACGCGTGGAATTTCTGAAACATGTCATTGAAAATCAAGACGGATATCGCCTTTTCTACAGTAATGGTAAGCCCGTAAAAAGAGAAGCTGATCTTCAGGTTATCTATCGTCTTGTTTGGTATGGTTCCCCACTCGATGTAAATAGAGAAGTAAATAACGGCAGGGGGCCTGTAGATTACAAAGTGTCCTACGGAGCAAAGAACTCAACCCTTGTAGAATTTAAGTTGGCATCGAATTCAAAACTTAAAAATAACTTGGCAAAGCAGGTAGAAGTGTATAAATCTGCATCAGGGACGGATCGGGCAATTAAAGTTATATTATTTTTTAATGATAAGGAGGAGAAAAAAATAATTTCTATATTAAATGAACTTCATATTGCAGGTAGTGATGATATTATAT